>Ga0209489_104468_pt1 | contig 25686 bp, 17 predicted proteins | sample SiratrowhiteBW_FD_187527 | JGI IMG/M metagenome (GOLD analysis project Ga0209489, IMG submission 187527) | Root nodule microbial communities of legume samples collected from California, USA - Siratro white BW (SPAdes) (version 2) | ecosystem: Host-associated > Plants > Roots > Nodule | place...
ATATGTATATATGTATATATGTATATATGTATATATGTATATATGTATATATGTATATATGTATATATGTATATATGTATATATGTATATATATGTATATATGTATATATACGTATATATGTATATATATTCACTACTTAACATTGGTGGTATCAAACAATATCAAATTTGGCCTGTGAAATATCCTAGTCCAGGACACAATTCTGAACTATCCAAATATTCACCTACTTGAAATACTTCCTTAGACCCCACCTGGTCCCTTCCTTTCATCCCACACTTGTACCAAACTATGTCTTCCCAAAAACAGACACTTATACATTACCCTGGTTTCAACTCTGAAACCTAGGACTCTTTAACCACAAACATATTCATGACATTTCCATCAATCACATAAGACAATGACTATCAAGTTATGTCATATATTTCTCAATTCACAAATTGCACACAATATTTAAACAAATACAATTAGTAAAATAATATAGCATATGAGTAACTTCCTTTTATTAAATTCATCAAAAATACATATTTGTACTTCATATTGTATTTATATAAAAATGACTTAAATTATTATAAAAGAATAAAATAAGGATTAAAGAAAAAGTTTTAAATAAATATAAATCTTATAAAATTGGAGATGACTTTCATAAAATAAACAGGACCAGTGCAAAATTGGAGATAAAATAGACATGACCAGTGCTCAATTGGAGTTGAAGTGTATCAAATAAATAGGACCAGTACAAGACTGGAGATAAAACAAATAAAATAAGTAAGATCAGTGCAAAACTGAAGATAAGTCCAAAACTTGAGATAAAATAATTAGGAACCGTACAAAACTGGGGATAAAATATATGAAATAAATGGGAGCAATGGGTAACTGAAGATAAAAAAAAAATAGAGAAATGAAAGAGTAAGAAAATATATAGTTCAATATGTTTTAAAATAAAAGATTAATAAAACATACATAAGTTTATAAGATTAATAATAAAAAGAGCTTAACCTCACTCCCCCCTTACCTTCAAAGGAGAATACTAATAATAAAACTTCAAATACTTTAAAGAAAGTTGTTTGTTCCCAAAATCGCTCTCTTTCTCTTTCCTCTCTCTCCTGCCTTTCAAAAGTTTGTAAAGGCTCATGTCAAGCTTTTTCTGTATTTCAACTTGTGATTAGAGATCACCTATTTATAGTGCATTTTGTAATCATTACTACAATTCTATTTAGTTGCAATGTTAATGTTAATGTTATGGTAAAATCGAGGTGACATGGTGATGTGGTAAGATGAAATGATGATAAATGACTTAAGTTTATCTAATCTTATATGGGCATTAAATGTTGATTTGACATTTAAGCTTATCTGAATGGATATTGATCATAGAGGTGATACTGATATGAGTATAGACGAATCAAGTCAAAGTCGAAAGGCTCATTAATGTTGTAACTGAAAGGTAATACGGAAGAAGCAAATCAAAGCCGAAAGGCTTACTGATGTGGTAACTGAGAGGCGATACTGAAGAAAACAAGTCAAAGTCGAAAGGCTTAATGACGTGAAAGAAAAAGTCAATGCAGAAACCGAAAGGTGATGCGAAAAAAGAAAGTCAAAATTGAAAGACTCGTTGATGCAGTAACTAGAGGTGATACGGAAGAAGCAAGTCAAAGTCGAAAGGCTCATATGTGACAACCGAGAGGCGATACGTAAGAAGTAAGTTAAAGATGAATGTCACATCGATGCGGTAACCGAGAGGTGATACAGATTCAACAAGTGATATGGATCCGAGAGGTGATACGGTGCTGAAAGACTCAAACTAAATTCTAAGATCATTTCTTTCTAAACACAAATCAAATACTCATAACTGTATCCCAAAAATGAAATTCTCAAAATCGTATCCCTTGAACTGAATCCTTAAAACAGATCCTCAAAACTATATTCGTAGTATCATAAGTCGTATTCCTTAATCCGAATCATTAATTCAAAACCGTATCCTTTTACACTTCATAACTGTATGACGTCATTCGAATGTCGAATGCGTCATCTATAACACAAAACCACGTCTCTCTAGTTCCAAAACCATATGACATCACAAAAAACCATATTTGAATTTTTATTATAATTTTTAGAAATTACAATATATAATAATCATATTTTCAAAATATTTACATATGTTACAATAATTACTAAAATTAAGAAAAATAAGATTTTTTTAACTCTTAATTAAAAAAATAAAATAATTATATAATTATTTAAAATTAGGAATATTACATATATAATAAAACTCTAACCAGAATGTTACACTGAATCGCCCCCACAACATATATATTCCGTGAGATATTTAAATATGAAAAATATTATTCTTCGAAAAAAAAAAAATATAAGAAACAAATTAGAAAAATAAAAAGGAAAACATAAATTCGATAATTTACAACATCAAAAGAAGGCAGATTATTAAGCCTAATTATTTGATATAAAGGAAAGAAGTACTATGTATATAGAAAAATGTTTATTATGTAAGGAAAGTAGTATTCCTACACGATAAAGTTCTTTACCTGTTATTTTACTAAAATACATATATTAATATTTAGGGGATATTATTTTATGAGCTTTAGTGTTACCTTTTAGGATTTGTACACGGAGTATGATCCTCAGCAAAATCAAATGAACCTTCCAATTCCTATTTCTTAAAGTTTGTGCCAGAAGATGAGACAAAAGATGAAGATGCTAAAGAAAATGGGACGGTGGTGTGCATAAATGAAGCATCATCTCCCATTCAAAATATACTGTTTTATTGTATCAACTTTGTTCTCTAGTGTTTGCTTCTGTGCCAAGCATATTCCTTTGGTCCCATCTTCTCAAACTTTGATAGTAATCTTAAATGTGATATTAGTTCTTTATAGCACAAAAATCCTTTTTCATTTTTAAATTTACAATTAATATTTTTAGGCTTTTTGTCTCAATATCTAAATATGGTTGGAATAAGTATTTGAAAAATAATAAAATATTTTATGATAAAATATAAAGTTAAAATTGGTACATAAGTTATTTACAATTCGCTAATTATATATATGAAATCCTTAACTGTTTTGACTAGAGAGACTTAGACAAACTTGCTTTAAATTATAATATTTTTAAGAAAATCAATTTTAAATCTGAAATATATTTAGAAAAACTCCAAATGATACAGGTGTAAGTTACATAAACTATACACATTCAATAGTTTGCTATTAAACGTGTTTGGTTTTTACAAATCTGACGGTCAAACTATAATAATTACAATAGTACCTTGACCGTGCGTGTAAAATTTTAGAAAAAAAAAAAAATATTAACAGCTATAGAACGATAATGAGATAGTGTATGTAAAGATAAGATATCGATATTTTGCTGATAGTTTAAAAAAAAAATCTACATAAAAAGTTTCGAATTTTGAGAATAAATTATAAATCATTAAAGATGTCATGAAACTTATATTTTTTTAAATAATTTTTCCTACGTCTGTACTCAGCACTTAAGGCCATATCATTCAAAAATTCAATTTAAATATCTCTTTTTCATATATATTAAATCATTTATCCAAAATTTTAGATATAATTTTATTATTAGAAGATATAATTAATATACCTTTAAAATACTAAACTAATTTTCAAATATCAATATCAGTCAAATTGAGATGTTATTAAAATTGAATTAACCAATTTTAACCAGTAAAATCGAATTAACCAATTTTAACTCGACACAATATAAAGAAGTTAAAAAGTAAAATTACTTTTAAATGAGTCTTGAGTGATATTAACAGTTGAGCGACACTAACATAATCTGTTTAATGTTGATCGTATAGAGTCATTTTAATCAATTTTAAGACAACAATAATTATTTTTAATTTTTTAATAAATAAATTTTTTATATAGGCACTAATTATTATTTTTTTAATAAATAAAAATATTTATATTAGTATTAGGCTAATATATTATATTAACATTAATGTTAATCTTATTTGGAGAGGTTAACATCAGTATATTTTAACGTCAATGTCTAAACTAAATAACAGTAAAATGTTACGAAATAATATGATTATTCTATAAAGTTTCTTGTATAATACACATACTCAAATTGATGGGATTGGTTGAAACAAATTTAGGGTCCATGGAGGAAGGAAGAAGGATAAAGAAGGGTTATAATTAGAGGTAGTGAAGATAAGAATTGGAAAACGCAATACGCAAGTGGACTTTGATGACTCAAAAGCTTCAAAGAGTAGATAATGACACAATGCCCTTATTGATTGGGTAGGAAAAATAGACCTAGCAAGGGACGAGTCCTACAGTGACCTTGATTAAGGTCTGCCAAATGCATGCATGTGGACCACATATGATGTGTTTGCCAAAAACTTATCCTACCTAAAAATTACAACATCAAATTTTATTAATTTTATTTCAAATTGAAACTTCTTTTAATATTATTGATACCCAGTATTTAGCTTAATCTTGCTTTAGAAGCTTGGTGTAACAATTTTAGTAAAGTTAACTTCTTCTTTTTCTAACTAGCTTTCCTTTAGTTTTAGTGATTGAATATGAGATTTTATTTAGGGGAGTTTTGTCTTGTACCAATAACTAAAACTATATAAGTAAGTAAAACCCTTTTATAAAACATCCAACTTTTTAGAGTTTTTAAATTTTAAAAATTTATAAACTTTTGTTTAATTCATATTGTTTTATTTGAAATATGGTAAGATTGAAGTGAATTATTGCATATGAAAAATTATTCGGTTTGAAGAGTATCACAATTTTATTCTTAAAAAATATCTTAGGAATTAAAGAGGAAAATGTGTATATAAATAGTTTATAGTTTCAATTTCTAAGTGATGTGAAATTTTTAGCCGTAATAAAATGCAAGTCTAAATGAGAACTAAAAAATTAAAGAAAAAAAGTTATTTGCTTTTAAACCTCATTTCCATTTTAATAGACAGGTCAATATTCCAATCTCACATACACTAAAATAATATTATTAATATGTTGTATTGATTAACCATGACAGTATTATCTTTAAGTGTCTTTCAGGTCAGAAGACTTCCAAATTTTCATAGTTAAACAAAACTTCCAATTGTTTTAACACAATTCTCTTAAGTTCATTATTCAAGATATATAATTTGAAGTTATAACATTTTATGAAATTTCTGTTTTGAACATTTATTGAATTTTCAAAATGTAACTTGAATAATCACGTGTGCCAACTTATAACATACAATTGAATATGCAACGAATTTTGGAATGAGATGGAAAGTTCTTGAATTTTATATATAATATAACACAATGGTCAATGATGGGCTAAAATATCACTTGATCCCAAAATCATGTGCCCACATGCAGATCGAATACCTACCAAAGAAGATTTCCCATGTGAAGCTAAAGAAGCTTCACAAAATACAATACACAGAAAAAGAAGTTACTTTATCATTTTCTGAAGCCTCTCACTTTGCCGTGCCTTTTGCCGATGCCTCTTCCTGTGTCTACTTTGATGATTCAAAAGCTTGCATCAAGATACACAATGCAAAAACACTTTATAATATTCAATTTGCTCAATTTTGATTCTACACAATCTTTTTTTGTAGTATATTACCTAGTTATTCTTTTGCTTCTGTGTAGTTTTCTATTATATTGAGGTGTCTTTACAAATGGAAGAAATGAATTAATTGATGAAAATATAAAGATTAAACCCAACTCATGTGTCAAAACTCAACCACCTAAAGTGGGTTTGATTAATGTTAATTATTGAGGTGTTGTGGATTTGTATGCATGGTGGAACCCACAGTATAAACTAATTGCCACATGCTAGTGTGGATGGAGATTAGATTCCACATGATAAGAGTCCCTCTTACTAGAAAGGACCATTGTAGCAAGTGCCACCCCACTTTTTCCTCCTTACAAAACCAAATTAATTATCATTCCCATAACCTAAAAAGCCCTTTACCCATAGTTTTCCACTTCCCATGCACTTCCTAGTGTAAGAAATCCTCTCTTCAAAATCCAACCTTAACCATAATTCAAGGCCACATACCCAATCCCCACCATTCCAATTCCAATCAAAACCAATCCACACCATGCCAACAAAAACCCATCAAACAAAACCATCAAAGATCTTCACTTTCTTCATCCTTGTGCTTATTTGTGTCACTACTCCTATCAAGGGTGAGGAATCAAGGAAGCTTGGTGACACCACAAATGGTAATGTGAAGTGTGGCCCATGTGAGGGTGGTTACACCCCATCACCACCAACAATAGAGTATCTATCACCACCACCACCAATAGTCTATCCATCACCGCCGCCGCCGTCGCCGCCGCCACCGATCTTGTATCCATCACCACCACCTCCTTCACCCAAAAAACCGCCATCAACATACTGCCCTCCACCACCATCATCAGCATACTTGTACATGACGGGTCCACCGGGGAACTTGTACCCAGTGGATGAGAATTTCAGTAGAGCTAGTCCAATCCGCCACCAAAATTTGGGTGTGTTCTTGATTGGCTTGTTGAGCATGATGGTGTTTTGGTGATTAGCTTGTGAAGAAATTGATTCAGACTAAAGAGTATTGATATGTGTACAACAATTATTCATGGATTATACAAGGTCTTGCCAAAAGGTAATAAGGAGGAGGAGAGTTTTGTACTCAAATAATTTTATTGTTTCTAATTATTCCTTTAAGTTCTCATCCCAATTTGTACAATAATATCAATAATCCTTTTCTAATTTCTCAAAACTGTTCTTCTCTGTCTTAGTTTTGCTCTCTATCTTATCTAACTGGGTTTGTACTGGGTTTGCATCAAATTGGTATATTTTTTATTTATTTATAAATGGTCATATTTCTTGAAAATGGTAAATCAGAGTCGGTCACGATTTAATTTTTGAAAAATGAAAAAACTGATTTAATTTTAATATAAATAAAAATAATAAAATATTCAAATAAAAGTTAGCTAAATGTCAAAAACTTTTATTCCGATTTTAACTAAATCTTTTGAAATAGTATAATTAGGATTAATCACTATCAAAAGGCATTAAAAAATAAAGGAAAAAAACGTATTAAAAGGTTAAGGAAAAAGAGGTATTTAAATTATCTTTGATTTTAGTTTCTAAATCACATAATTTTTTCATGTTTCGTTTTTGGACTATTTTTCTATTTTCACGTATAATATCAATATTCTAATGTCAAATTTGTTGGGTGTATATATATATAAAATGAGCAGAGTATTTTGGATTTTTTCCACATCTCATCAAGTTGCAAGAGTAAATCAAGGAATTGTAAGAAGTAAAATGCTCAACATTGAAATAAGAAAACAAGCAATAACGAATGACCTTATAATTGATTGTGGATACGATAGGTTTGGTCCAAATGAGAGAACCGGAGATGTGATAAAAAACAAAAGAGAGATAAGGCACTCTCTACAAACAGGGAAATGCTGATTGAGGCATAATGAGGGAAATTCACACAAAAATTATGCATGTATCTATTACAATAGATGCAACTAGGGAGAGATATCTCTAGTAGTTGTTTCTTTCTTTTTTTTTTTTTCAATATCTCAATTTTCTTCGTTGTTTTTATTGTCTTAATACGTAATATAAATGTTTAGGATTTTAATATTAGTAATTAAGATTTTACAAGTGTATTCTTCAGTTGTTGATGATGATGACCTCTCAATTTTCGGAATACCTTTAGCATTTCATGACACTTTGTGGTACCCTGATAGTGGGGCTTCACATCATCTCACTACTGACATTACCAACCTCTCAACAAAATCCACATGCACGGGATCAGATATAATAACAATAGGTAATGGCACATGTTTGCATATTCAAAACATTGGTTATGCTAATTGTGTTGTTCCTCATTCTTGTGTGAAATTCATTTTAAATAATCTTTTACATGCTCTTGCTATCACAAAGAACTTACTTAGTGTTTCACAATTTGCAAAAGAAAATAATGTTTTCTTTCAATTTCACTCTGACCATTGTTGTGTTAAAAACAGGTAATAAAAGAGATCATACTTCAAGGAAATCTTAAAGATGGGTTATTTGTTTTTCCAAACTTTCTTCCAGCATCTACTATTTCAATTTATAATACTAAACTTGTATCATAATTTTCCAATTACAATGTTTGGCACAATCGTTTTGGTCATGCAAATCCTAAAGTTATTTATCATATCATGAAACATTGTAATGTTCCATATTCTAACAAATAAATTTTCTATGAACCTTGTGCTGTGACAAAATCTCACCAATTATCTTTTCAAGATTCTACTACTTTATTCTCAAACTTTACAACTTATTTTTATTGATGTTTGGGGGTTTTCTCCTATCCTAGCTTTTAATGGTACTTGTTACTACATTTCTTTTCTTGATGCATATTCTAAATATGTTTAGTTTTATCTTCCGCACACTAAATCTCAAGTTTAAATAGTTTTTAAATCTTTCAGTTTATATTGTGAAAAACAAACAGGTTTTCAAATTCAAAGTATTCAAACAGATAATGCTAAAGACTTCCTTTGTTTAAAATTATCTAGCTGATCATGGAATCAAACATGGTCTTATATGCTCACACACCCATGAGCAAAATGGTTCTATAGAAAGAAAACATAGACATATTGTTGATATGGGATTAGCTATTCTTTGTAGAGCATCTTTACCTTTAACTTTAACTTTCTTAGGGAAGTTTTTAGTACAACTACCAGTATTATAAATGTTTTACCATCTACTAACACAAACTATAATAATCCTTATCAGCTTTAATTCAATCGTACACCTGATTATAAATTTTTAAAACTTTTGAATATGCATGTTATCCCTTACTGCGACCATATAACAAAAAAAAAGTTTGCTTTTAGATCTTCTATCTATTTGTTTCTTGGATACAACTCCTCTCATAAAAAGGATACTTATGTTTGTCTACCACGAGTAAGATATACATTTCATGTCATGTTGTGTTTGATGAAACTCATTTTCCTTATTCTTTGAAAGACAACCCTTTTCTTGTTTCAAAAATCATTTCAACTCAATTTGTTTTACATTCTAATCCCTTAATTGTTATTCCATCAAATTTGTCTAATGAATCTAGTAATACCTCTATTTCATCATCTAACGTTCATGATTCTATACAAACCACTATTCTCTCTTCTATTAATTCTATAAATCTTATACAACATGTTATTAATGATCATTCAATAATTACTAGAGCTAAAGCTGGAGTTTTTAAGCCAAAGCTTTTTGTAACTACTACCACTATTCCTGTCATACTGAAAATTGTCAAAGAAGATATTCCATATCCTAGTTGGTTTCCTGCCATGAAAGATGAATGTAATGCTTTGATAGTGAATGATACGTGGACCCTTACAACTCTTCCCGCAAATCTATTGGTTGTAAGTGGGTCTTCAAGAACAAATATAATGCTAATGACACATTTCAAAGCCACAAAGCGCAACTTGTAACAAAAAAAAAAAGTTTTCAATCAACAATAAGACCTTGATTATTCAAAACCTTCAATTCAGTAATCAAACCAACAACTATTAGAATCATTCTTACTATTGCTCTATCTAACAATCGGTTTGTGCATCAAATTGATATAAATAATGTCTTTCTTCATGGAGATTTGCAAGAAACAGTGTACACGGTTCATCCACCTAGTTTCCACACCAATGACAACACATTTGTTTACAAACTAAAGAAAGCTATTTATGGCCAAAAGCTAAGTTCAACTCTATTGTCTTTTGGCTTCACCCCAACAAAAAGTGATTCTTCTTTATTTATAAAAATTGAAAGTGATTTCACTCTTTTTGTTCTTATATATGTTGATGACATTCTTATTACAAGAACCTCATCCAAGGATGTTTCCTCTCTCATTTTAAAGCTTCGCCTTCACTTTGATCTAATGATCTTGGTCGTCTGCACTATTTCCTTGGCGTCGAGGTTTCATGGCATCCAAACGGGACTATTCATCTTATGCAAACAAAATACATACGTAATCTTCTGCAGAAAACTGACATGCTAACTTCAAAATCCCGACCTACACCCATCATCTCCTGCTCTCGTCTTGCTTAAAACAACAATACCTCAGTTGATGACTCTTCTCTATATCGTTCAGTTGTTGGTTCTCTTAAATATATTCTTATTACAAGACCTAAGCTTGCCTACAATGTCAACAAAGTGTGTCAATTCATGCATCAACCACAACAACATCATTGGAAAGCAATTAAAAGGATCTTATGTTATTCCTTGGCACCAATCCGATTTCTTGGACATCAAACAAACAAAAAGTTATCTCACACAGTAATACATTATTTGAGTATCGCAATATAGTTATATCAAGAAGTGGACTTTAAGCCTAACTCAACCTTAGAAAACCGACTTGTAAGGTAAGGTTTGTATCCACTTATAAACTATTGAAAGGCCTCATCTCTAGTCGGTGTGGGATCTCCAACACACTCACCTCACGTCGAGACTCCTCAACTCGAGCGTGAAACTTATATATAAGGGTGATCTGATAGCAGGTGGTTCAATAGGCCATACAACCTTGCTAGGATAGACTCTGATACCATATAAAGAAGTGAACTTTAAGCCTAACTCTACCTTACAAAACCGGCTTGTAAGGTAAGGTTTGCACCCACTTATAAACTATTAAAATGCCTCATCTCTAGTCGATGTGGGATCTCTAACAAGTTACAACTTTAGCTCACATCAAATGGACCATCAACCTTCTTCATGAATAACACGTCTCCACAATTACTCCTACAATCTTTTCAGATAATCTCAGAGTTGTTCTCATGATTGCAAATCCTATAATGCATTCCAAGACAAAACACCTTGAACTGGATCTGCACTTCACTCGTGATGTTGTTCAACAGAAACTTCTTCTCACGCATATACTTGCAGGTCTTCATCTTGCTGATATTTTGACAAGACCTTTATATGGAGAATCCTTCCTTGACTCAGGGATAAACTAATGGTTTAAGGAGAGGATAATATGTAATATAAGTGGTTAGGATTTTAATATTAGTGGTTAAGATTTTACACATGTATCTTCTGTATATACAATACAATGCATGTATTATGTATGTAACACTTTATTCCTTTTCAGTCACTATAATAATACTATTCATTCTCTTTCAATTTTTTTTTTTTTTTATCTTTCTCTTTTTCTAGTTTACCCTTTCTTCTATCTTTGTCATATGTCTTTCTTTTATTTTCCTTTTAGCTACTATAAATCTATTTATACATATATCTCATTTTATTAGCATGGTCAAAGAAGCATGGTTGATGGGAAATGTTTGAGTTTATGAGAGAGGTTTTGGTTGTCTGTAAAATAAAATTATACAAGATTCGATATTGATTAGGAAAATTAAAGATTGAAAAAGTACCTTAAAAATTTGTAAATTTGGAGAGAATAAGTAAGAATGCAGTGTGATGGAAAGGATAAGTGTGATTGTGTTGTGTAGTGTTTATTTTGCTTAAGATAAATGTTGGATCGTTCTCTAATAATAAAAGGACAATTGCTTCCTGCACTCCACATTTGCTCTCCGAATCCCATCAAAAATGCGAAAGGACGTGCCTTTTTCTCAATGAAGACAAAAAATGACTTAGGGTTTCTTTGGTAGGCATTTTGAGTTGTGGCAGGTGTTGCAGCAGCGTCAGCTGTGGAGGAGCGTGGTTGGAGATCTTCATCAATTAGTTTGCATTTGGGTGGTGAAGGTAGGTTGTGACGTTCATTGTTGATGGTTTTGATGTGCGTAAAGGAATTATTAGTGGTTTTGATGTGCGTAAAGGAATTATTAGATTAGATTGTTTTGATTAGAAGGTGCAAGTGAGTATAAGGGTGGGGTGTGTCGCGATGGTTTTATAGATTATTTTAGGTGGTTTGTAGTGGGTTTTGAGTGGTGCTAGTGTGTAATCGCAGAAGGTGTAAATGCTTCTCGTAGAGATTTTTTTTTTCTAAAAAGCAGATTGAAAGATTTTTGAAAATTTGTTTTCGAAAACAATGTTTTTTTTTTCAAATTTTTGTTTACTTCGAGAAATGACAACCGGATGGGGTGCTATCCGGTTTTTATTTCCAAATCAAAATGATAATCAGATGAAACCCATCCAGTTCTCATAGTCCAAATCGAAAAATTAATCCGTTCACCGTCAAGAACGCTCCACCCCAAGTCCAGACATGACCATCATAAATTTCTTTCTCAATCCCCTTTATCCCCTTGACATTGTCAGCCTTGGAATAATAATGGAGTAACAGTGAATATGAAGTCTCATTAGGCTTGAAGCCCTTACTTAAAGTCTTATTTGGGGCTTGGGGCGTTCTTGACGGTGAACGGATTAATTTTTCGATTTGGACAATGAAAACGGGATGAGTTTCATCTTGAAAAAAAAAATTAACAACCGGATGAGCAGGCCATCCGATTCTCATTAATTTCCATAAGGGTAATTGTGGCATTAATATTTTTTACTAGGGTGCAGAAAGAACTCTCGAAGGGCCACTTCTATTTGTCATTTTTTCTATACTTTTATATTTTTAAAAAATATCAAAAATACTTTTTTTAATAATACAAGTTAGAATATAATTTTTATTTTACAAAGATTAATTTTTTTTTTATATATTTTAGATTGAAAAAATCTGGAATACAATTTTTTTATTTTAAATTACATCATTCAAAAATAATTTTCAAAATATATTTTTTATTATAAATTATAAAATTTAAAATATAATCTAAAATATATTTTTCTTATTTAAATTGTTAAATTATATAATTTAAAAATAAAAATATATTATTAAATTATATAATTTAAAATAAAAAATATTCCAAATTAAAAAGTCAAGGACACAGGTTTTATTTAATTTGTTATTAAAAATATAATAGTCATTCCACTTAGTCTATGAGATGCACTAAAAAGTATGGAAGGTCAGGAAGAATTAGTCTTATTTTGGTCTAGGTCTACTTCTTGTAATTTTGTTTTCTAACTTTTATTTTTTTTAAATTTGTTATATATATAACATTTTTAATTATATAAATATTTTAAAATTTTTGAATAAAATTAAATAAATTAAAATAATTATTATATTTATATATTAAATTATTCTATTACAATTAATAATTAAAATTTAATTATTTAAGTTACAATATTATTATAAATTTTTATCTTTCAAATAATATAATATATAAAATTTAATTTTTTAAACTATTTCTTATTTTAATATTTTTTTAAAAAGAAGATTGAAGAACAGCTTGATCTACCCACCTTTAATCTACCAGTTTAAAAGTTAGGTGAAGTTAAAAACAAATTGGTGGTTTAAAACACAAATCTAACTTGTCAAAATTTGGCAACAAAGACTAAGAGGCTAAAATCGAGTTAATGCTTTTTCAACGGCTAACAATAAATAAAATTGAAAAAACATTGTAAGATACTCCAATCCCTATATAACTCATAGAACCTCCTATCATACAACAATATAACCTAAACCCCTATTCAAGATATATACAATATTGTACTAAAATAAGACAAAGGAAGAACCAAACAAAGTGGGACACCTAAGCTACTAATCCAGCAAGAACACCTAACAAAGGGTAAGTTTGCCCAACCACGAATACAATAGGCAAAGAATCCAAAAACTAACCGCAATAAAAAAAAAAAGAAGCAAGGCCATACACGACTTGTGCTCTTCCTGTGACTCTTCTCTTGTTCTTTGTTGTTGAATTTGCTCCTATCTCTCCAACCACTTCTAGATGCAAAACACACAAACTCATAGCATGCTATTGGACCGCACACTCACTTTCATACCTCTCACACCGATAATCCGCTACTAACACCTTTTTCAGACTATAAAAAATTACACCAAAGATTTGACTGGACAAAAGTGTCACTTTGACAAAGAGAATGATGCTCTTATGAACTTATACTTAAGCAAAAATCATCTTTTTAACTAGATTAAATATTTTCTCATTATTCACAGTCTCATCTTTAAAGATCACTTTATTTTTTTTTATGTTTCTATATCTTTGATACAATAGATACTCATATTTCTTTCCACACATTCTGTTAATATTTTATCTTTCACCAAAAATAAAGACGCTGAAAAAGTGAACAATGATAAATTCATGTCTAATTGTCATATTCTTTACCCATCTCTCACACTGATTTCAGACTTTTTGTGCCACCTTACAAGTGATGAATAAATGTTGAGAAGTTTCTATACCTTCTTGACACAGCAGATATTGTATATTTCTTAACTGTACTCTCTTTCTAACTAAGTTATACAAATGGAATACCTCATGATCCTCCATTAAATCTTCATTATTTAAAATATAATAACCAAACTTAATTGACTTAACGGTGTATTCTTGTAAATCCTTACCTACCCGTCCTATCCTGATCCTCCATAATCCAACCCTCTATAATCCATTAACTTTTAAAATAATACACAGTATTTGTTCTTTTAGATACTTTCACATAAGAACCTCTCTTATGTCATCTTAAGTTCCATGTGGATTCCTAATTTTCTCACCTTCACCATACTATTTTTATATTTATATTGAGAATCGAGTTAATGTCAGTGGAGTTCCATTTCTTTTTATTCCTTGATTAATTTCTTATGTTATTTTTTGAAATAAATTAAATCTTATAAAATTACTAATATAAGTTAAAAATACTAATATCAATATAAAAATTCATATAAATACTTATAAAAATATGAAAAATAGGTAATTAAAGCTCAACATCACATAAAATAACTAAATTTATTTCAAACTAATTTACGTATTAACAAACAGAAATTAGAAAATTAATTTAAGCCTATTAAAAATAAATTAACCTTATGATTCATTTTTTTTAAAAAAACGGGATGTCACAATTCAATTGATACACATAAAACATTGTAATAGTCAAAATTATAAACTAAAATTAAAAATACTCTCAAAATATATTTTTATTAATAATAAATTTAAATTTATATAAAAAATGTTGCATAAACATATTATTTTCTATCATTTTATATTTAATAACTATTTTAGCTATTATTTATATTTATTAATTATTTCAACTAATAAAATTATCAAACACTCATAATTTAATTAATTAATTTAGGATCTTTCAACTATCCACAAATAAATTTCAGATATTACCTTTTCCTACCAAAACAGAAAAAATTGTAACTTAAAAAGATTGAGAGAATCATTTTTGGTAATTGCTCAAATACTGTACCAAATGCACATATAAAATAATTCTCTTTCGTTCAACTTTTAAGGGTAACACAAATATAGGAATCATGTACCATCAACAACAATGAATAAAAAAACATTAAGGCGTTACAGTAAAAAATAAGTGTCTAAAATCAGTGAGATTAATAGAGCATACTATTGTAGTTGTTTTTAAAAGAGATTGTACATGAGGTTTTAGAATAGAAACGAATATCTTAAAAGTGCATGTTAGAAGAAATACAAAAATATTTATGATAATCTTAAACCACATTAATTATGTTCACTCTTACAAATATTTTTTTTCTATTATAACAATAATATCTAATGGAATATTCTGTTCAAACTTAAAAAAAAAAAAAAAAAAAAAAAAAAAAAAAAAAAAAACTATCTATACACAAAAGGTTTTGGAAGATTAATTATTAGATTTGTGATAATCAAACCTCATAGATAACCAATAGCACAGGGAAAGCCAGAAATAGAGGATTGATAATAATTGTGTGAAAAAATTGGAGAAAAAGTAAAGAACATGCTAATCATTTAATCATTTAGTGGTTAACGGTAGTGTTAACATTTTAATAATTAAAGTGCCGGTTTAATTGTTATTAAGTCTAACTAAAAGGTTAATTTCTTTGGATTAGTTAAGCTCACATTTTATAATAAATTTTGTATATCAGACACACTACATATCATCTAATTATTTAATATAAAATATAAATTTAATGAACACTTTTGAGTTTGGAAACTAAGTCACTGTTAAATTACTTTATAGTATATTTTATTCTAATAAATTTTAAGGTAAAGTCTACTTAATTGAATTTAGTTTTAAAAGCTTCAAATGTCATATTAATGTTGGATGTTTCCTCACAAAAAGTACTATATTATGATAAAGAAATTTGGATTATAAACTACTCAAATCAAAATTTAAATATTTTATTTTTATAGATGATGACTTTAAATTTACTGAGATAACTCGTTTTATCAAACATGATTTTTAAGTATATTGTTTGCTTTTAAAATTCAAAATTTTATTATAAATTTTATCATTAAAAATGTATCAAAAGGTTAAAAACAAAAATGTATTCAAATTATTCTTGATTTCAATCCCTAAATTTTATAAGATTATTGGACTTAACAAAACAATAAATCCACAATATTTAATATCTTCACTTGTTTTATTCTCATATTTATATTTAAAATACATATTTACAACCACACCCACCAAAACTTAAAACTAGTTGACATGCATAAAATAGTGGAAGCATCCATTATCACAAACTGAGAAGCATATATTGCATTATTACATATCCAACATATTAATACTTAATAAGCATTAAAACCCACTTCATCACCACATGTGCCTTCTTCTTTATGGTGTTATGCCTTGACAAGATGATCATCAATATCTTTAGTGACCATAGTAGCAAAGTCCAAGTATGATTCAGGAGATGCAGCAGTGATATTCTCTGAGAGCTTTTCATATTCAAAGGTCCATTTCACAATTGCCCCATTCTCCTTGTCACTTGCAATGTGCCCTTTAAACTCTTGTAACTCTCACTCACTTCTCCATCAAAGAGGCTGTATGTTATTCTCTTGTTATCATCGTCTATAACTTCAACTTTCTCCTTAACACTTGTCTTCTTTCCTTCTACATGGTTTCATAATTTTTTTTTTCACAAAAAATGCAAATAAAGTTATACACATGTATATAAAAGCCATTGCAGCAAAAAAATTATAATCAAAAGTTATCTCTTAATTAATGTTAAATTAAAATTGTCCTTAATAAATAAACTTTAACATTCAATGTTATAAAATTGACTTGTAATGTGAAGTTTGTATTCACTTATATATATACTAAGATCAATGTGAGATCTCTAACACCTTCTTCATCTCCAAACTACTCAACTTAGAATTATATATATTAAGAGTGACAAAATAATAGTCCAATAATGGGTGACCTAATAGATCAAACAACATTGTTAAGATAAATTCTAATACTATATTAAAAAGTGAACATTAAACCTAACTCATTCTTAAAATCGACTTGTAAAGTGAAGTTTGTATCCACTTATATATTTATTAATAAAATATCTTATCTCTAATCGACGTAAGATCTCTAACTATTGTTATCCAACTATTGTTACCGTAAGATCTTACTCAATCATAATTAGTTAGAACTAAATAAAAAGTTTTTCAATCAAGATTAAATAAAAAAATATTCAAAACTAAAATAAAAAAAATATTTAGATCAAGATTGAGTAAAAAGTATGTTAACAAAGTATATATAATAAAAAGAAGGTATCATAACAAGGTATAATTAAGACTATTCTATACTAAATCTGATTATTATCTCATCAAAATAAGCTAAAAGATGTTTCTATTATAACAAAAAAGAAAGCTTAAACCAAAAAAAATGTTACCATTGAATTTGAGTAAGTAAAAATCACCTCGTATTTATCATAAAGTATATATATTTTTTTAAATAAATTATCTTCTTAAAATTTCCTATCCAAGCACATTCCAAGTGATTTATAAAAAAAAAAAAAAAAAAAAAGAAATCCTCGTAAAGACTAATAAAATCTTAGAGTGAACATAAATATTAGAATTTTAAAAATCCATACAAATATCTCATCAATATTAATTTAATTGGATTGATTTTAAAATGTTTAAATATAGAACCTCCTTAAAATAGATTTAAAACAATTTGGATGTATGAGACTATAGATTGGCTTTAGTTAATTGAATTTCCAAACAGAACTTGAAACTTAACAAGAACTTACCTATGGTAAAGTCCCAGTGTTTGACAGAACCAACATTTTCCCAGTCACCTTCATGAACTTTGGCTGCATGTATCTTTTCCGGGGTGATATTAGGAACATGATGAAGTTTCTTTCGAAAGATGTCGAAGAACTTCTCTGCAGAAGCTTTAATCTCTACTTCACCCTCCACTTTCCCACTTAGACTCATTTCTTTACTCTCACAAAAAAATGCAGAGACTAAACAAAAGCAAATGATTCAGATTACTCTCAAGAAGGAACCCACTTTGCTTAAATACAATCTTCTCTTTTGACTAAAATCAATTATTGAGATTGCGTGCTTCTCATATACAACAATAATTTTATTAATTATTATTGTCTTACTTGATAAATTGATAAATAAATTATGGTGGAGATATGTTAGTAATATTAAATTTATATTTATTGACATTTTTACTTTTTCCTCAACGTTTTGGAATTGAAAACGACTATAAAACTGATATATAAAAGGTCAAAATAGATGATTGAAACATCTGTAGACAGCTATACCGAAAGTGGCATCAGAATGTGAAAAGTGTTATTGGATCAAATATTCGCTTACATACTATTGATTAGAAAACGTTTTTCGTGTATCATGAGATATAAATTCTAGTATTTTTTTTTTCCTAATCTTAAGCTGAAGATCTATTGATCAGATGTAGCACAATAGGTGCAAATAATAAATAATAAATGGCCACATGCATCAATCACATTCAAATCACTTTTATAAGGAATAAACCTACGCAAATAACGAAATTTGATAAGATGATGAATGATTAAAATTATAATGAAAGATTCGCCTAAACATATTGAATTTGAATTCATTTTATTCGGAATTGTTTAATTTTTCAAATATTTTTTTAGATATTGAAATTTAAATTTAATGAATTTAATTTTTTTTATTTAAATAGAATATTCTAATTACTAACAAATACAAAGAACAAAATATAAAAATTATTACTTCAAACCTATAAACATGACAAAAAATAACTAGTACAAATTTTAACTAAAAAAATGACATCCACCGGAAAATAATCCTATTGATGAAGAAAATTCTTACAAATATTAATTCAAAGAATAGTTTTGATCTATATTGAGAGATAAATAATCTCAATAATATAGATTAGAAAATAATTTATATAAACGCTAACTAAAAAAACTTTAACATATATCTTAAAAAAATAATTTCATTGACTTTGACTGAAACAATTTAACTGACATCAACCGGAAAATAACTTTATCGTTATCAGTACAGAAAATTTTGGTTAACATTGGTAAAATATATTCATCTTACAATAAGATTTTACTTCTTTTTCACAATAATAATGAAATAGTCGATTAAAAGTGAATGTAAAGAGATAAAAACTGACGTTTATGTGTCAGAATTGTATCAGTTACCTAAACCACCGGAAGCTATTCAAAATTAATGTAGGTTACAAAATAAAAGTCCACCACACAGTCATTAAAATTGAAGCATTTAACATTGGCTTTTAGAGACCTTGACATTTAAAAAAAAAAATTGAGAAAGTCCAGTGAATTTAGTAAATTTCATGTACCTACTTCAATTTCAAATTCAACAACATAAAATAAAATAACTATAACACCTGCATTACCATATATCAACACAAAATCAAATTCTAAATGCAATTTCAACGTCAACAATATAAAACAAAACAAAACGATGTTAAGAGACAAATTACCACCAATAAAGAAAACCACTTCTAACCACATTTTCAACAACATTTAATAAATCCAATTTAACAAGAACTTACAACAACAAACACATATGGCCACAACAACCAACACAAACCAAATACACAAATTTGTATTAATGGAGATGACCACCACAGTCAAGCAAAAAAAAACTTCTAAAACAAGCCAAAATCAAACAAAATTTACTTCCATTAAAATAGAAGAACACCTGTGGACAACGGGGTTGGGTAACAAGAAGCTAATGAAGATCACATGGTGCAAAATTAATTGATGAAAGCAATCTCTAGAGTCAAATTAAACTATCCAATTCTACAATTACAATTTGGAAGAAAAAAAAATCAAAAGAGAAGAAAGGGAAGAGGGAGGCGTTGGAAAAAGTAGGGAAAAGTGAACTCTAAATTTAAAATGACTATTATGTTGACTAGCCGACGAAAGACACTCATTCTCAATAACATCGACTAGACCGATGTAAACGTTGCGTTATTTTTAGTGTCAACATAATCTCTTTTTTCCAAATAACATTTATGTTAGAATGAGTGTGGCCGACTCTAGTTTTCACTATATTTTCTTATAATGATTATATTAATTAAATTACATTTAAATTTCACTCTATTAATATCATAATAAATAATCTAAGATACAAATTACATTTGATACTAGATTACTGGACCATTACTGAAAATAATAATTTTTTATATTTTCTTGCATTCCATATAAGTGGATAAAATGTTATACATTAAGGTAATAATTTATTTATATTTTCTTGCATCCATATAAGTGGATAAAATGTTATACATTAAGGTAAAAAAAATAAAGTATGTGTGAAACAGAAACACATGGTCAATTATTCACTATACCTTATATAAAAATAAACTAAAATTGTAAACAATAACTTAAAAAACAAATACTATAATCAAAATACTATAATCAATGAGAAAGACAACAAATAAATTATAAGGTTTTGTTAGAACAATGTAAAACTAATACTGATAATAACATCTAATTGACTCTAACTTATTTTCTTCCTATATATAATTTTGAACTATAGGTTCAAAGTTATGGTCTCTTTAACCGATAATTTTGAACATCAAGATTTGTCCATTAATTTGATAGGAAATTCATCATTATAGCTGCCCTGCTGGACTTTTGGTGCTTTGGTTCTTTCTCTGATGAACATTGAGATTAATGTTAAATTTTCTTTCTTTCTTCTTTACATTATTTTTTTTGCCAATTGGATAAAGAGTCTATCTTCTTCACACAGTGCCCAAGTTCATTACAGAAAAGTGGAAGTTTGGTAAGACTTTGCTCATCTTGATTTTTTTATCATCACTATCTTGCTATTCCATTTTTTTTTTTTTTGCAAGTAACAAATTATTTTTATTAAATGTGAGCAACTTTAAGAAAATTATCATTCTATTTCACATTTTCGTTTATATCTACAACTCGCATTATAGTTTACGAGAGAAAGCTTTTATTTTTATTTTTCAATATAGACAGGACAAATGTATCATAAGCACTAAATATTATATATATTAACTATTTTCTTAATTATTACCTAAATTTCCAATTTACAAATATTTATTAACTATTTTATTAAAAATAAATTTAATTTTGCATGATAGAAATATTATTTAGAAAATTTATACCGAATTTTCTAACTTTGAATAAAAATGAGATCAAACATCAATGCAAGTTAATTATTGGTGTAATTAAAAAAAACCCACCTTTTTTAAATACTTAAAGATTCATGCCACTCGTTTATTGTATAATAGAATTGTTTCATTCTATATATATAATCAAGCCAATATGATTATTAAGTGTGTAACATATACTAACGTAGACATAGACAATTGTGCCACAATTATTTCCCGAGGACAAACTAATGTAGCAGGTCGCAGAATCTATCAAATCAAAGATTAGATGGAAAATTTGGTAAAAGGGACCATCTTTCTTATTCCCTTTGGCATGACACAATTTTTTAATCACCATCTCTTCGACAAAAGATTAATTTTTAAAAATATGATAACTTAATTTACTTGGTCTCACAAGGATGAGATAACCTTCCAAAATAGTGTATACTAACTTTTATAATTTAGCTTGTTTTTAATTTTTGGAGTATGGTTTTGGAGTATACGTTATTCATGGAAAGTGTATATAGTATTTAAAGATATTCCAAAAAGTCAGTATAATAATAAATTTTGAAGATGAGTCCATATCTCTTTAATTTTGCTTTAATCATTCTTTGACGTGTATTATCGATCTAATCTTGATTTAGCTAGTATAAAAACAAGGCCACACAACTATTTTATCATCTTTTATTTTTATTTTATTTTGTAAGTGGGAGAAAGAATCTTCTGTCTTCATCCCTTTAAAAATATTCAAGAGAGCATACGGGTGCCACAATTAGCTAGTATGGTTATATATAAAAAAATATGAAGTTAGTATAATACAACTCCTACAATTTAATATTTATTCGGATTGATACTTTGTTCCAGTTAATTACTTGAAATCTTGATAGTAATTAACCTGGACCTGATATAGATTGAGGGTATAGATAGAAGATAGTGTGTCTTTGTTTTGCAGGTATATTATTAGAAGATAATGAAAGCATATAAAATGAACATGACGAGACAAATAGGAAAATCCGGATAATAGACATACGAAGGATGTACAGACGTTCAGTGAAAAAAAAAGAGTGATGTGTATCTTCTCATGAGTGTGAGAAGTATACCTCGTTTTATATATACTGTATTTTATATAAATCTCCTTTTTTGTCTATTTTGAGAGAGGGAGTCGAACCTTGTGTGTATAAGAAGTGTCTAGAAATAATTATAAAATTATGATTAAGGTATATAAGGGTTGGACTACCCAGAAATGACCCATTTATTTAATTTATTGTAGGTTGTTAAAGAAAAAAACAATTCAACTTTTATAAATTAATTTTAGCTTATGAAAAATTATTTTCTTTCTTATTTTTCTTTTCTATAAGTATTGTAGGTTAGTTCTTTCATTTTTGGATTTACAATGTCAAAGCCCACGTGTATGTTCTACAATGATAAGTGTGATTCAACAGAAAGACTTGTAACTTTGCATATAACAAATTTAATGTAAAATAACTGCATACATGAATTTTTCCAAATAGATATTTTAAAAGTTTTTAATTTTTTTTTCTTTTTTAATAATTATGAATAAAATAAATAAAAATACTTAAAAGTGTACCACCCCTATTTAAATTTGCTTTCACCTTCTTTTTGCTAATGTCGTGACTTGTCCAATGCCTTTGAGCTTCATACAACCTCTGTTGACTTCTTCCATGTACTCAACCTTGTCATCATAATGCACCCATACAGCTTCCACTTCCAGCTATTTAAGCCGAGATTCATTGTAACTCCACCAAGTCCCTACACACACAGGTTCTTGTTCCACCTTTCTAAGCCAAGTTTCATTGTTCCACCACCATTATTTCTTAGTATTTAGATTTCTTCACTATTGTTACCTACGTATCTTTCCATACGGTACTGATTTCTTGTTAAAACATATCATATGGAAGCTTACGATGCTAATGCATCAACATATTCATTGTTGTAGTGCTTAAAATTAGCAAAGATTCATAAATGTCAATTGTTGTAATTAAGACCTCTATTTGTGAAACCAATTAGTGTCCATAATTATTGGTTGATAATTTAAGATGAAGTTTGCTAGACATGAAAGCTTGCCTATGGGATGCAGTGTAGCTAAAAATCTAATCCTAAATCCTAAAATCTACATAGTATAATGACCTTGCTAACTGAAGCACCTTACATACATTTATGAAGTTGAATACGTGACATTATAATGCACTGTTTTAGGAACATTTGATGTATGACTTAGATTCGTTAGTATTAAAATTTGGTTGATTTCTAAGTGAATTTTTTTATATAGAGAGTATGGATTAAGTTCCATATCTTCGATATATGTATGATAGGTGTTAAAGAGAAAAATGTGCTTAGAAAGAATCATGAATAATGGAATTGAAGAGCTTATAAACAAAGCTTTGCAATAAGAAAATTATCTCAATGGTTGAGAATTTGATGTCCTTGCTTTAAGGGCAATTATACAAGGATTTTGGAGGATAGAATTGTGAAGGTTCACATGTACAAAAATGGTTATAAGCCTAATCATTGGATTTGAATTGATAATGGTGAAGAGATGCAAAAATGGTTAGTACTAAATCAGAAGTTGAGAATATTTTGTGTGAATGGTTGCATGCTCTTCTACAATAATGAATAGAGCGAAAATGTGAGTTACTTGAATGCAAATTTTGTTGAAGATAAGGTATCATGACCACAACATGAAAACACGTAATAAAGGATAAATTCCTATAAAGGTGATGTTTTATTTGTCAATAATTCAAAGGTTACAAAGAACGTATGCATCATCAACAAACTGTAAGAGAAATAACATGACACTATGAGATCAAAAGTACTAATGGTGTTTTACGTCATCCATGTGATGGTGAGGCTTGAAAACACTTTGATAGAGTATATTTCGATTTTTCAATTGAGACACGTCATATGTGATTGGATTTATTCTATGATGGTTTTAACTCATATGTTCAGGCATCAAATGCACCATATTCATGTTTGGTCAATAATTGTGACCAACATAATCTTTTCCTAGAAATGTATATGTCTAAATCTTATATGTTTTTAAGTTGTCTCATACCATTACCATTAAATCCGAAGTTTGATATTGTTGTTTTTTAGTGATCCCTTCAAATAGCAAAGAATTCATTTAAGATTTATCAATAAATTGACTCAAGATTTGACATAAATCTAATAACAATGCTCATAATATAAGTTATATCAAAACATATGCAAACCATAACAGAACCAACAATGTTAATATCATATAACATTACTCCTTCGTCGTTTTAGGAGATTCTTAAGTTGATATGCTAAACTTATAAAAAAAATCCTGAGATAGGTCTCATAAAAAAAAAAAAATATATATATATATATATATATATATATATATATATATATATATTTCATATCAGGTCGTTTAGTGATTTGAATCCTCATAATCTTTGTAACAACTTTAGGATTCTTCATTGTCTTAAAAACAAGAAAAAAAATATAAAAATAGAAGATTGAATTCTATTTTAAAAAGTTTCAAACACTTATCGTAAATAGTGTAATAAGGAATATTATTTAGTGATTGATTAGTTACTATAATTACGTCTAATGGTACGTGAAATGAAACTTTTTCAATCTAACTTATGTACTTGTGCATATTTAAGTAATTAATTGATGATAACTTAATCTAATTAAGTATTAGAGACGCAATTTTAGCGTTTAATTTATTTACATTATTTAAACAACAACTCTTTCATTTGTTAATGCGGTTAGGTTTCTTCTTTATTTTCATTTAAGTGTGTATAAATTGAGTCTTATTCAATATAAGTATTAAATTGTGCAATAAAAAAAAAAAAAAAACTCGTTCAGGTTGCTTCTTGCTCTGCTGTTTTTTCTTTATCCCAAAAATTAATACCAACAATAGCACATGGCACCGCAGTTTATTCAGAATAGAAAAAAATTAAATTTGAATAGCTACACAACTTCGTAGAGTAATTAGCTGGGATACTGGGAGCATTTCCTCTTTCATGCTCTCAGTTCTTTTCTTTCTTACACATTCTCATCTCATATGTTCCTTTATCTATTGGTGCTGCACCTTTTTCTTTTGTATTTTTCTTTATAAAACTAAGAGAACATTTTTCTTTTTTTATGCATCAACAGATTTACGCTCATATTTGTCTCTTGAAGTTTTTCAAAATAGCATATGTTTGTTACACTGTATTGCATTAAATTAGGGTAGGATGCATGTCAATCATTTCATTTGTTTGATTTACTATGTTGTATATTTGTTACAATTACAAATATACACACACGAAAGAAAGTAATCCTTGCAAAAATGAAGGCAAAATAATATA
>Ga0209489_104470_pt1 | contig 25674 bp, 9 predicted proteins | sample SiratrowhiteBW_FD_187527 | JGI IMG/M metagenome (GOLD analysis project Ga0209489, IMG submission 187527) | Root nodule microbial communities of legume samples collected from California, USA - Siratro white BW (SPAdes) (version 2) | ecosystem: Host-associated > Plants > Roots > Nodule | place: USA...
ATTGGAAATGCATGGGGATTAATATATAAAAGAATTACAATTTTTTTTATAAACCCATGCTATCACTGTAAAATTTGACATTTTTCAGGTTGATATTTAAAAATCAAGAATCATCTATTATAAGATAAAAAATATTAAAAAAAAAAAAAACAAAAAAATTGGAAATCAAACTGAATTCATATAAAAAAACACTCTTAAAAAACATACTAAATATGACCCATATTATTTAGGAGATAATTGATATATGTATAAATATATTTTCTTTAACTTCTAAGATTCTTTTAAAGATACAATAGTAATAGAGTGTTAAACTAAAATAAACAATACCAATGTGATAGTGGAAAAAGGATTAGAACTTGGGTCCTTTGACTTTCATTGTAGCATTTGGTGTCTTAACTTTTTTGCAGTTTGTTAAAATACTAGTCGTCATAAAATTCGAGACTACTTAACCTAATAAGCTTAACCTTATCCCCGCATTAATTCCGAGTCTCTTTATCGTAATCTTTTCAATAATTATTCGGTCCAAACTATAATAAATAAAGAAATTAACAAATGCAATGCATGGACCAAACTAACCATAAGTTAAAGATGCACCACCCATTATGTTGCATTTTAAATTATGGAGGCTCAATCCACAATTGTATTTTGATCTTTGAACGACCCTATATTCTTAACACTCAAGTCTGTCTTTAAAGCATAGCCCGGCTTTAGAATCTACTTTACCAAAAGAATAAACAGCACTTAAAATAAGCATTAATGAAAAGCCATTTGCTAGGTACGAACTACGTGCATTAAAAAATAGGTTGAGTTGCAAACTTTATGAAGTTTATACATAAATTGTAGTTAGACATTGTCATAAATAAAGACAGTAATTAATTAGTCTGACTATTAAAATAATTGTTGTATGCTATTTTTCAAAGGAGATAATAAAGTTAACCAAGTACAATTTTTTTATAATGTGAAGCATGTTATTAGAATAACACAGGAGAAAACATACCACAATGTTTTTCACTGAATAGAATATTCTATTTTATCAATCAATGGAAACATAAATCATATTATATATTTTTAATTAATATACTTTTCTTTTAACTTTTTTTTTTCTTATCACCCAACAATAAATCAAATATTCCAATCCATTTATAAAAATTCGCAAAAGTGTAGACATTTAAGTTTTCTATTACTAACATAAAATAAATCATATATTTGACATGATGCCAACAACAATACTAATGTTATATATGTATTGTCACTCTAACTAAAATTTCTGTCATTTAACCTGACGTTAATACTGATATTATATATAAATTGTCACTCTAACTAGAATGTTTATCATATATAATCATGTACTATTCGTTTTATGCAACTGCATCCAAATATTTTTAACATTTTATAGCTCGAGTTAGATCTTGAATTTTGGTCCACTATCACCAAGATTGGACTAGATTTAATGTCATTCTTGTTGTGTTCTTGTAACACTTACACCACCTCCTTTTTCATATTCTCTCCCTTTTCCACTTCCCGTTTTGTTTCCATTTTTGCCTTTGTTGCGGTAACGCTATAGTTTTATATACCTCCTATAAATTAGAACATACCTTCCTTGCTCCTCCAGCAGACATTAGTGAGTGATGGATTGCAAGTAAACAAAGTTGTAACCAACTTGTAATATAATTATAAATAAAAGTCAATTCCTTCTATGTGTGGCTGTAACACAACACACCATCTTCACTACACTCCACAAACTTAATAACAACATACCTAGTAGCAATTTAGTTACAGTTCTACTAACTCAATCCTTCACACACAAAATACTACTTATCACAATATGTCATCTAAGCTAAAAACTTAATGCAGTGTAAAGGAAAATAGTACCAATCAGAATATGTGTAGGGATTTTATGTTTTATTCACAGTCATTCTGTGCCAAACAAAATATTTCATCTACATTCACTCTTCCTTCCTTGAAGATAATGTTATTTCTATGACACCATATTTTCCATATAACTGCCACCCACATCCTTTTCACACTAGATTTTGGTATTTAATAAGTCCTGTTAGGTAAAAACTTGGAAATGGTTAACTATATCATATTGTCTAGCAATATATACCCCACCCAATTATCATATTTATCTCATTTTTTTCACAACACTACAATTGATGAGTAAGTGAGCAGTTGTCTCCTCTTGATTTTGGCAGAGAGGACACGATAAACCTTTTAATGTTATTCCTATTTTGACCAGCTTCCTCTTTATAGTCAATCTGTCTAGCATTACTCTCTAGGTGAAAAATTGTGCTGATGGTGGGACTCCAAAATTGATTAAATAAGTGAATGTTCAGTTTAGTATTTGAGTTATGGAGTGCCTTATAACCTGACTTGACAGTGTATATCTCCTAATTCCCCAACCATTGAAATTAAATATAAGTTACGAGACTTTTTTTTAGCAATTTAGATGCAAAACATCTATCCTCCCAAAACCTCAAAGCTTTACCATTCCTTAAGACCCATTTTACTTTACTCAAACAAATTTAATTGAGCACCTTGTCCACACACTAAACATAAATCTCTTAATAAATTGAAAATTATAACCATTAGACCGGGGTTTTTTATGCTTTCATATTGACTAATACCCCTAAGTATTTCTTGCTCCGATATATCTCTGCAAAAAATGTTTACTTTCGATAGAAAATTAACACCATCTAAATCAACCTTTAGACGAAATTGACTCAGAATATATTTTTAAATTATTATTTCACTTCCCTTCTCACCTAAAGCCACTCCTCACATTATTTCCTATTTATTTTTAAACCTTTAAGCTCATTGATTATTCTTCGCCATTTAATATTAGAAAGCTAATACTTTGTATTCATGTCCCAACTTAAACCATGCACTTTTTTTAACTACTAATTAATGCTTTTAATTTTGATAGACTTGAGAAGATGATGTAAGACTCAAGAATATTTAATTAATAAATTTTAAAATGAATTATTTATGATGATAACTATAAATAAAAGTTAGATGTTATTCTCTTAATTTTTTTTTCAAACTTTAGTTTTTAAAAAATATTTCTCTTTACATTCTCTCTACCACAACATAGATTTTTAATTGTGATTTCCTTACTAGATTAGATTCCTCTAAATTTGATAAAGTAGATTGAGTTGGATTGAAAGTAAAATCTACTCTAAGTTTTAAGTCTTTCCTTCTTAGAGAATATGTTAAGAGAAGGTGTAGGAATGAATTTTTGAAGACTTATCTGAATTGAAAGAGTTGTTTAGAAAGCTTTAAAGACCCTTTTTAATAAAACATGTTTTCGTCATTAATATAGGTTATGGTGACAATTCTTTATTATTCAACATGTTTTTAATTAAAGTAATAAAAATTACTTATTATTTTTATATTAATTAAAATGTCTTTCTATATAAATTAGAAAATCTCATATTTCTTAACACATCAATACAAATAAGAAAAAAAATAAATAAGATAACAACTACATCACTCAATTACTAGAAAAATTAAATTATAAAATCTCAATTAAAAAATTATCAAAATTTTATATATTTAATAAACTAAAAATATTTAATAAAAATTAAATTAAAAATATTCAAATTTAGTAAGGATTTAATATTTAATTAAACATAACTTTATCTATTAATGTTGTTTCGGTTGATGTAGTTTATAATTTGAAAAATGTTCAACTTTTCTATATTAGCGTATCAAACTATTTATTAATTTTTTTTTATAGTTGAAAGATTTTATTTAAATTTAAAACACTAATTTAATTGTTGTAAAATTTCTGAACTATTTACCTTCTCATTCATGAAATATAATATAATTGAATCAGACAGGATCTATCTTAAGATTTGATTTACTGAGGTGTTTTGTCTGAGTTAAGGTCTTGTTTGTTCTTCAACACATTTGTCCTACGTACCCCGCCACACGACTACATTAAGCACCCAACTTTAAGCCGTCAATGGGGCTCTTCAAAGTCATTACTAATGACTTACAAAATAACAAATCACCATTTTAATAAAATTATATATATATATATATATTTTGATAAATTGTTTTATTTTTAACTTTTGTAAAATCACCCTTTTCAATAAATTTTACATAAATGAAATCTTATTAATTTATTACTGAAGTTATTATATTTATTGATATATGTGTATATACACCATTAATATTTAGTTAAATACTGTGATAACCCTTAAATTTATGCTGAAATGTTTAGATTATAATGCAAAATATTAAGTCTCCTAAGCTAGTAAGTAATTTTGAACGTTGATGTATTCTTATATGATGAAGATTTACTTTTTCAAGAACATACATTTCATTAAATATTTTCCTTTGAATCTCAATTTAATTAATAAGTATGAGATAACCAATGTACTATGTTCATATTTCGAAGATAGTTACGTTAAACGAAACCAACTTTGTTTTCTTCAAAAATAATAATATTATTGTTTCTTTGAAAATTGGAATTTCTCTTTGAAACGAAATCAAACCACACCTTATATATTTACAATTATGCCAAATATATCGTGATAATTTTTTTGTATATTTTTAAAATAGAGTACTAACACATTTTTCTTCTTACTTCTCACTTTTATTTCAGAGAGATTCAGATAGATATATAGGTGTGCATAGGGTAGTACAACTACAAGAGCGTAGAAAAAAAATATTTGTGACATTAATTATACAGTTCATATATGATTATCTGAACTAACTAATGTGAAAACCCAGTATTACATTAGATGTATTCTTCCGATCATAAATATTTTTATATGGAAATTACTCTTTACACAATCATTTTCTTTACACTTTTTTTTTTTTTTTATCGAAATCTAATTATAGACGATGGTTCAGCTTTTTCTAAAGTTTTAAATTTTGAAACAGTACTTAGAAAAACTTTCTAAACTTTTAACTTCAAAATTTATTTAATATTCTTCTTTAAATTTAATATTAAATGACTTTTAAAAATTTAGTACTCTTATAATTTTTTTTTTATTTTATAAAAAGTTTATTACAAATATTTAATGACATTTTACAAAATTTACTGGAAGCTCATCCTTTACAAATTTGTATAAAAAAATTTACAAGAAAATTTATACTAAATACCAAAAAAAATAGTGGTGTACATTTAGATGTGATTACTTTGTTTTGAAAATGGTTTTTGATATACTTCAAAATTAAATTTCAAAAAATGATGTAAAAATAAAATTTAAGGGAACTATAGTAAGACAAACAATATGTTAAAAGCAAAAAATAATTAACGTTTGCATTTCACTGGTTTTACATAAATATTTGTAATTAAAAAGTATACATAAAAATAAAAATACAATACGGATTGCACCGATTCTGCACTAGTTTGTAGTTTGTAGTTAATTAAAGTTATTCTCTGTTTTCTCCTGCACGGATTGCAAAAAATGGGAACTCAAAATGTTTTATTTTTGTTTAGAACAAATTTTTTAAACCTGAAGAAAGATATTATATATATTTTTTTCTCTTTTGATATTTTTATTTCTTTTCTTCTATCATATATTTCTTGAAATCCAACTGTAAAGTATAAAATATATCAGTAAAATAAAATCATAATTTATAGTCTTAATAAAATTTTAAAATGGACATAGTATCTATTTGGATATATTCAAATTCATATAAAAAAATGAATACATGTAATTTATTTTTTATAGAAATAGTGGTTACAAGTGATTATTAAATTCCTAACCTAGAAAATTGATTCTGTATGGTGAAATATAGTTTAAGTAGGAGTTAGATCCAGAGAAACCATGGTTGTAGTTGGAGTATTAGAATTGCCATTATTTTCTCCAACATAGTTGTACTCTCATATTCAACACCTCGTAAGTTATTGAAAGGCATAAGATCAACCCCTGGTGCCCTCCCTCAGAGTAGGACAAATCTCACTCAATTTGTCGGTTTTGATTAATCAAATCTAGTTATGTGTTGTGCACCTGCCTTAAATGCCCCATTCTTAATTTTCATATCAAAATTATTTTCTCAATTTTGTCACACTATACTGTCAACTATCTACTCCAAACATTTGCATGTGTTCTCACGTTTTTTTAAAATATTTTGCTAGATGTCACCGAAAAAAATAACATTTTATTACAAATGCTTTGTTTCTGTGATTTCTTGAATATTATAGTATCTCATATTATCACTATAAACAAAACTATTAGTTGTTTTCTCGCACTCACATGAATGTCTTAAATTGTTCCTATGAAAGAGAGCATCCAATTGGTAAATCACTGAAAAAATGCAACTTAGTTCTGCCACGTTAAAATTTTTGAGAACCATAACTGAAAAACACCGTAGGAGCCAAAAATGTTGTGGTCACCTCCACTCACCTCACAGTGAGATATTCAGATTCTAAGTCATGACGTGTAAAATGTTATACAAATGTGACGTAATTTTGTAATTAAATTTATATAAGAACCAAAAATTACTTATTCACATAAATGTAAGATCCAGAACATATTTCAAACTATATAATAATATTATCTTACCTTTTTCTAATACATGGTTATGTTATATTACTTCACTCCTGCATACAATCTTCATAAATTTACCATTATGACTTTACTCCATACACAGTTGCTCAGTAGCATGTGTTATAGTAAACGTAGAAATGAAAAAGATGATTAAAAAGGGTGGAGCAGTGAGTTTTAGGGAGTTATTTTTGATGATGAAAAATACAAGAGCATAGCATATATGTGCACTGCCACACTGCTATGGTATAAGTTGTAATGAAAAGTATCCTGCAGTTAGAAAAGGTAATGAAAATGGCAGGCACATAGAACACAGGGGAAAAAAAACGAAAACCCAACAAAGACAGTGACATAAAGCAGGTGAAATTACAGGGTATTTAATGCCGTGGCATAAGAAAACCGGTGGGTGGCTGTGTGTGTTATGCCAGCAATGAGCAGTGGGGAAGAAGTACTACATTGCAATCACTAAACTCACCTACCAAAAGAAGGATGAGGATAATTCAGAGTAGCATTCTACAAATGAAAGTCTGAAAAAGTTCAATTAATCAAAAGAAAAAGCTTATTTGTGTCATCTAAGCTTTGCAAAAGACTCTTGTCTATTATGATGAGTCCATGATATCAGTTTAGAATAAATGGTACTGGTCTGACTTCCTTTTCCCTTTGCTTGGTACACCACACTGTTGAACTAAAAATTATTGCTATATTCTTCAAATCAAACCTTTTTCTCTCTTTATGTAATGTGATGCTAAGAAGATATGCATTTCTCTTATTAATTGTTTTAAATAATTATGTATGGTCGTGGAAATAGAAGTCCTTTTTATCTGACATTTATCAGAGTCCTTTCTAAGGAACTACAAGTCTTGAAGTGAGAAGTCCCATAGTAGATAATTAACTTTCTAGATTTACACATTTCAGCTATCATTTTTTTTTACCAAAACTATGTAAAATAAGCATAAATTTGTGTGTGGTGTGTATGAGTTGATGAGTAGTTGGAAGGGTATCCTACACCTTTAATTTCTGAAATGTTTGTTTTATAGAATGAAGTTGATAGGATATGTTGAAAGCTAAACTGGAGACAAGTTTGGAAAAATTAATTTAGACAAGTATTTAAAAAAAAATCTGAAAAGAGTAATGAAACAAAGATATTATTTTGAAAAAAAGTTGAATAAATGAGGCAAGACTTGATTTGGGAGCTTTTAGCCTGGATTGCATGATAGTACTTTGTTTGAAATTTTATCTTGAAATGAAAAAGTGATTGATCACGAGCCTAGTCGTGGTGCTCCAACTCCGCGAATCACGCAGCCATTTTGGGAATTAACAGTCACATGGAACGGTAATCACCAATTAGCAAAGCATGTCCAAGAATAGAAACTGTAATTATAAAAAAACTCCAAATATCATTCATGTCTCCGTTTGGAAAAAATGTCTCACACCACTTTCATTAGTCCAAGTTAGTCAAATTCAGAATCAAGGGAACCAAACACAGGAAACACAAGAGAGGAAAGCTCTATCATGTCAATTTTATTAACTGCTATTCACTCCGAGAACAACAGATAAAAAAAAAAAAAAACTTCAGGACCTTTTTTTTAATTGTGGCCTAATCTTGATACAAGTCAAAGCGTAAAAATATTAAAAAAAAAAAAAGCCGCTAGCGAGAGTCTTGCGGCGGCTGCACCTTGCAGGGACTGGGTGGCAGACTGGTCTTTCCGGTAGCAACAAGACGTTGCACGAAGCTCTCGATTCTGTTAGCGTTAGTTTCCTGCAGTAACCGTTTTCCCCCAAACGGTAACGATTCCAACACTCTCTCGTTCAGCACCTTCTCTTCTTTTCCTTCTCCCAAACCGAACGCCTGCACCATCAGACGCCGTCAAGTAACTCCGTTAAAAAATGGTTATATTACAATTTTATTAGTATGAGGAAGTAGAGCGCAGTTCACTGAGACCGAGGCGATTCACTGAATGGAATTTCAATTAAAGAGAGTAGTGATGGCGTACCTGAATCCTGACATAATCCGTACGATTCCAGCAGAAGGCGTTGCCTAACATCTGGTCAACGGTCTCGGAAACGCCATCGAGCGCAATGTCAACCACCGCCGACGTGGAGCACTCACCGGCGGTGTCTATCCTCTTAGCCGGCGCACCGTTTCCGATCGAGAGCACGAGGAGATCCTCCACGCCGTTCACCGACGGGAAGTCGCGCTTGTTGTGGAGGACGTGCGTGACGGCCGCCGCGGCCGGGTTGTTCATCACCAGGCCGCCGTCGACTGCGGCGCACGAGGTCTTTCCGTCGACGGACGCGAAATGGAACGGCGCGAAGAGGCCTGGAGTGGCTGAAGTGGCGCGGCACGCCTTCCAAAGCTCGAAGTTGAAACTCGGCGACTCGGAGGCGTCGGCTCGGGAGAACACAAATGGCGCAGAACTCTTGAGGTCAAAGCAAGGGATGAGCAGAGGCTTACACGTATCTTTCATAGTCAACAACCGTCGCTCTTCCTCTTTTCTTTGGAAAACCCGCTTCAGCGCATTTTCCATGCTCCGCGCCGAGAATCTGCGGCGGCGGCGGAACACGCCGCCGCGCTTCGGCTTGTACAGTTCGCGGTTGCTGTCAGCGAGGAAGCGCACCGCCTCGCGGGCGGTGTAGAGAGGCCGGCCGAAGCCGTCGTCGGTGGTGATCATGGCGGCGAGGATGGCGCCAATGCCGGTTCCGGCGATGATGTCGAAGTAATCGGTGATTTGCGCGTGTGGATCGGAGGTCTGGGCTCGGATCTGGTCCTCGAGGTGGACGAGGGCGGCGCCGGAGACAATGGCGGTGGTTCCTCCGCCGTCGATACTGAGAATGCGGGTTTTGGATGAGGCTTCGTAGTGGGAAAGCCATTGCTGCTCGAGTTTGGAGAAGATCTCGAGCGTTACTTTGCTAAGCTCCATTGTGTTGAGTTTAGGCGTTGTGGTTGGTTGTTGAGTGCGCTAGAGGCAGAGTGAGGGAGTGAGGGAGTGAAGGGTGTGTTTGGCAATGGGGTAGTTATAATGGTTCTACATACAGGGTCCTTCTTCGTCCTTGTCGTTGATCTTTTTCTTCCTCTTCTTTTTTATTAGTGCGGTCTTTTGTTTTTTATGTTTATATTTAATTCTTATATTAATAATTATTTATTTCACTCCACATCCTCTAGTCACTACACTACACTACCCGTGTTGCCACTTACATCAGTTCACTATTGCTGCAGAGAGCGTGGTGAGAGTCTTACGTGTTAGACGTGTGTTTGCACGTGCAAGTGAGCGTGTCATTTTGCGGCAAGCGCTGAACTCGCCATATCAGTCGCTTCTCTGCTACCTAATATATGTTTAAGGTTAGTCTTACTGTTCCTCTTGTTTTTCTATAAATTCTATGGGGAGTTCCTTCGCGTTTCCTTTTGAATTTAATTATTATTGCCAGCTTGTTTTTCTATCGCACACCATGGAGATGTGAAAGATGATCGCAGAATCTTCCCTGACGTTTCCTGAACCTAGAAAATCGAGTGAGTTTTCCTCCTAAACTTTTATGCATCTATCTTCTACTCATATATTACCTGTTTACTTTTGGGCTAGTATTATATTCTAGAGCTTTTATAAAAAATTAACCGTTTACAGTTAAAAAAGAAACATGGATCAAACGTGTCTCTAAACTCTATATATTCTTTTCTATCACCTGAGTGGAAAAGGACGTGCACAAAAGACACACTTTGATGTGTATTTTTGCATGTAAATAATGTTTTGTCTCAATTTATGTATCTTTAGCTGGAGTTTATTGCACAGGACTGGAAATTTTTTTTATCAAAATTAGCAAGTTTTTTTGGCTACATTTTCAAATTTCAATATAGTATATCTCAATTGAAATGATTAATGTTATTTATTTCTCACCTATTTCAATTAATGCACATCTAAGGATGATTAATGAAGAATACTCGAAAAAACACATGGAACGCCAGAGAGTTACACATGTGGGCACTCAAGCAAGTTGAGTTGAATAAATAAGGCGGAATCCAAGAGGAAAGAGGAGTGAATTGAATAAAAAAAATACTCTAACAATATTCTGTCTTTAGTTAAAAATAAAATAAACTAGGTGAACTTTTTTTTTTAAATTAAATGATTTCACAATAAACACATTGATGCTTAAGACACAAACACGACTTTTATCATTTTACAATAACCTTCAACCAATAAGTCAAATGATACGGTGCTTACAAAGAAAAATTTAAGCAAAAATATATTTACATTAATTTGTTCAAACTTAATCTACATCTAACTGCTGAAACAACCTAAGTTTAAAAAAGTTCCACTTATGTAACAATTTTGATTGCAATCACTTGTTCACTTGCAAATGAAATGTGCTAGAGGTATACACTTCAAAAACAACTATACCACTTATATAAGAAATTTAAGGAAAGAGGTCACTTCTAGAAGTTCAACAATTTTGACATATATTCTATCTCTTCTTGTTGACTCTTAATGTTTCATGAGAGACTCACTTTATCTTTGTTGATTGATTTAATCCTAGTAATCTATGCGTAGAGTTATTTATTTATAGTTCAAAAAATCAATAATAGAATATTTTAGCTTGATAATTATTATCTGTTGAACCCACCACAGTATGAGATAAATAGTAAGAACAGTTATATTTTTGTTGTAGTGTAAAGGGTACAAAAAGAGAAAATAAAAGTAAGATACCATCGTCATTTTTACCATTTTTTATAAAAGTAAAGGTGAAAGAGTCAAAAGAAGGGTGCGAATAGTTGTTTTAATAGGGAAATATAACCAAATGATAACCTATTACATTCATTTTTACGGGTTTTGAATTCTCCAATCCCATAAATTTCAACCTTCACACCACGTGAGGTGAAATGAAAAAGTTGTTTCTGAAAAAATATATTTTGAATTACACAATTCGAAATATATTTATAGATATAGAAATATTTTTGTATTTTAAGTATGTAATTCTTAAATATTTGCATATACTAACATAATATGAGATCATAACAATACGTAGATCACAATATGTCTATGTTTGTAACGAGACAACAATCCTACAGTTTTCACTTACATCAATTTCCATCATATAACATAATTGGTAAGTAGCTTGGAATGTAAACACACTAATACAGGCATTAGAAAATACTTGAACAAAATGAGAAGTGTACACATGTCCTATACACATGAGTTGATGCATATTAACACATGTGGAATGCTTACTTCGTCATGAAATATGGTCATATTTTGTTTCAATAATAAACATGCTAAAACAATACTGTATCGACTAGCATTCACACATTTCATATCGGGCATAGTCATTCATTTGTCCACACTAGCCTGTGAAAACAATAATGGTAGTTAGAAAGTTATCATTGTAACATAGAAGTTGGAAAAAAGTGTGATGTCATAACTTATCATCGACATCCCATCAATAAGTAATGATCTTTTTAGTTGATGTATATGTTCATAACCACCAAACAATATAACATATTTATCTCACCACTGTCCAAAAGAAGTTGTTTTCTTGTTTTATTCCTAACAACATAAAAGTAACATAGAAAGTCAATCTCATGGACGTCACTATTTATTTCAAGTAAAGGTAACCTATATATGTGTTAGTTTTGTATGTGTTGTCCATCAAGAAAACAATGTTGAATGCATGTACCAACTTAATCGCATTTGAATGTGTCCAAAAAATATTTGTAATAATCTTTGTAAACTCGTTACACCGACTCCAATGAATACAATTGCCACAAGCAACATCATCAACGGTCGCATTTCCCTTCTGCCTCCTCTATGAGATCTCTTATATGCATATCTAGCACTGACAATTCATGGTTATATTCACCACATATCAATTTCAACACCCAACCTTCTTCATGGACAATTGGGTTGTTTCACAAGTTAAAAGCACAATCACACTTTCTTGTACCAATCACAATAACTTTCAAATTATTTATATATTTCCTATTCTTATCACCCATTTCACAACCTAACAACACACATGTCTTCTTTTTTTCTCTATTGTCCATTTACTTTTTTAGACCTTAATATGAAAACTACAAAATTGAGTTAAAATGTCAACTTACACACTTATTGAAGTAAGTCATTTCACTATCAAATACCTACACATTCACCTTAATAATGGATTCACATGTCTTCTTGTTATCAATGAAATTGCACTTACCTTATTTATTATAAATGGATAAATGTAATATCCTCCAATCAATTCTTCTTCAGGTGCCACTAACTTCATTTATTTATTATAAATGGATGAATGCAGTATCCTCCAATGAATTCTTCTTCAGGTGCTACTAACTTCATTATGTTAGACTCATCAATCTCAAAACTCAAAAAACTTATCTACTTCTGATATTTTATTCCACCACTTCTTCGTCATGTGCCACTAACTTCATTTATTTATTATAAATAGATAAATACAGTATACTCCCATCAATTCTTCTTCAGGTATCATTAACTTCATCATGTTAGACTCATTAATCTCAAAACTCAAAACACTTATCTACTTCCTATGATATTTACACAATGTTGAAATTGCATCTTTATATTCAATAACCACCACTAAATATATCATATCACATTTTTATTAAAAAATACAAAATTAAAATAAATGTTAAAATTTATTATAGTTATATTTTAAAACATAGAATTTAGAATACAAAATATATTCTAGAAGATAGGCTCCAAAATAGAAAATATGTACTATGAATTCTACTTTATAAATACATATTTGCATTTTAAATTCTATGTTCCAGGATATAATTTAGAATATAATATTTATTATACAATATAGAATACAAAATACATAAACGTACTATGGATTCTACATTCTAGAATACATATTTTTATTCCATTTTCTATGTTATGAAATATAAAAAACAGACTTCTAAAATTCAACAATATACAATGTAAAAGGTCATCGAATTGTACATTCCATAACTCAAACTGGAAAATGGAAAACAGATTCACTGAAACTACTGAAATAACCACCCTTAAACTAAACCAACATCACTGCCAGCCACTACCAGTAGTCATCAAGTACACCAACCCACTTCCAACTACAGCTTCCAACCACTGCCTCCAACAACCGTGAGCCACCAAGAACGTAAACCTACAAAATGCTCCAAACCAACACATTGCCACCCACATTGAACATTTATTCTCAGAAGGACAAACTGGTCATTTAAATTTATAAGTAGATGCAGGTTAAAATTCTTGGGGGCGGCAGAATGCAAAACCTCTTTTTAGCCATTCCGGACTATTCTTCTCTTTCAACCGCCGGAGCGGGTTTGGCCCAAAATAAAAATATAAAAGCCCAAAATCAAATTAAGTGATATATTGAAGGTATCGAAGAGGCTGTTTTCATCTTCGATAAATTGCGCCTCAGCTTATAAGAATCACATCATAAAACAGTCCATATATATATTTTTTTCCCTTAAGATAATGCTTGGGGACAGGCAATGTGCACACAGTACTGTATTAATTTGTTCTATACTCAACTAAAAAGTTTCGTGCCTATAGTAAGAATATTTTATATTTGAATAAAGTTTTAAACGTATATTAACTCAAAATATTTAAGAAAACTAAAAACATTTTTAATTAGTTATTCGGATTACGAGCATTCCCTATATTAGTTATTGCCTTTTTCAACTCTCATGTATTATTTTACAAAATCATTTACTTTGGTATTTAGTATTAGTAAAAATGTTATTTTATCACAATGACAGTGAAAGAATGACTAAAGCGAATTCACAGTTTTTTTGGTAAAGAGAGGAACTAAATAGTGGCGTAGAAAGTCTGGAACTAAAATGGTCTACTATTATGATTTCGAGGACGAATTTAGATTTTTTTTCTCTCTATCAATTCTCCATTATGTTTTTATATTGCATCATAATGTATTTCTCATTTAATATGTTTACATTTTAGGAGTTTATATTTGAATTCTTCTAATATAATGAGTTTACTTTAATTAATTCCGTTTGAAGGAGTACTAGTGGTATTTTTTTAGTGATATTTGTTTTTAATATATCTCTTCTTCTGTTTTTTAACAATTCTCTTCATATACACTTTATCGAGAGGAGTGCTAGCATCACACTTCTCCTAACATTTAATCTACTATTTGATAAAATTATTGAAGATTACAAAAGAAATTCATAACTAATAATAATTTATCATTAAATTTACATTAATAATATGAATTATGAGAGTTTATATGTGATATTCCACATGGGAGGCTTTCAACATTTCATATCACGTAACAAGTTAAATTTGGAAGTTCTATCAAATAAAAGAAAGAGTTTAATATTTAATTTTTTCAATCATGGTGACTTTCACTATTATTTTTTTAATACAATATTTAACAAATTTTGAATTAAACATTGTAAAGGACTCTAGTTTAGTTAAACACAGATAATTTCACAAAAATCTACCTTTAGATTACTTCCACAATAAGATAATTTCACATTCTCAAAAGTAATTATTATTTATAATGTTACTCCAACGTGGAGCAATCAACGGTGGCCTCTCCACATCATGTTCACATAAAACTTGGTATTTTCAGTTGGTTCTACGTAGCAGGCAACTTTGATTCAACATAATTAATTAATTAATTAATTATTTCTATTATTTTAAATGTGAACGAATCGGTTCGTTACCCAATAAAACTTTTATTGTTTTAATATTATATAGGCAGAGGAAGAAGATTAGGTCAACAATGCAAGCTACTTTAATAAATAAAGTATTTTACTAATATACTAATATACTGAATGTTGTTGTCATGCTCATGAATGTGTACTTGGCGGGTAGAATCTATTAATTAACAACTAAATCTTTTTAAAAGTGTCTTGTATATTTTAACCAGCATGAGCGGTATCTATAGGAGCAATAAACATAGACAAACATTCAAAAAAACCATAAACAAATAGGACAAGTGGAAGGAAGTGGATCTTTCTTCTTCCATTTCTTATCTTATATTTCTTAATTTAGAGAAATTTTCTATAAATATAAAATTAATTGTTTCTTTCGTCTCTATTTATTACTTTACCTTGGAAAAAATTAAAGTTACTCTCTGCTTATATCTTTACTTAAATTTTACCTTAAAGTTTAATGTAAAATAGTTTTAAAGAGCAATGTAGAGAGAAGTGGGATAAAAAAAATACAGAAACAGAGAACAGGGAGAGAAGAAAAAGGGAGAAAGAGAAATGAAAAAATTTGTGTAATAGTCAAAGAGAGTGAAACATTAAAAAGTTAATTTTATTTTGAAAATTAAACAATTTTGTATAAAATTAAACTATTTAACTTCTTAAAAACTTCACATAATGTTTTAACTATAAAATGTATTTAAGATGACCTTTTTCTTTAATTTAATAATAAAAATAACATCATGAATAAATATGTTATACAAACATCTAATTATGCATGACTGGGAAGAAAATTGATTCAAATTGACTTGGTGAGTTAAAGATCTTCGGATTCTCTTTCTAGAATATAATAATTAACATAGTCTTTTATTTTGTTGAAACAATCAAAATAAAATATAATATAGCTTGATAAATTGATAGTAATTGACAAAATAACCGAATAGAATAAAAAATCCGTCAAATTTTATATTTCACTTCAAGCTACGCTTCCTTTCTATAGTTTGTTTGTGACTTACAACCCAAGGTCACCCACCATTCATGATTAAACTTTTAGTTCTTTTATTATTAGTTTATTATAACGAATCCTAGACGTGTGATAATATTATAAGTTAGCACCAAACAAATGGTACTAAACTGTAATCTTTAATTCAAAAGATTATTATGGTTAGAACCGTAGTGTTTATCAAGTTTAGGTATTCAGAATTGGACATTCAACACTCACAGCGGCAAATGAGAGCATTCAAAGTTTGAAGAGTAAAGTTATCAACTTTTGTATAATTAGTTTCCCGTTGTCAAAGTCCAATTGAATTCTGAGTCTCATCGGTTGCTGAAAATGGCTATTAATCATTCATCAATGAAAGCCAAACTTGCTTTTCTAGAAACATTTTGAATTCGCTTAAACATGTAACTTTACTTCTCAAAGCAACCCCATGATGGACTTATAATTTCCATAAACAAATTGATAAAAGCGATTTTGTAATATTAAGTACTGATATAAAGAATACATTTTATAGATAGTGTAACACCTCCGAAAGCTATATGTCCATATAAAACTATGATCATGTCTGCCGTATATTATAATATATCTATATAAATACATTTCTTGGGAAAAAAGTCATTAAAACAAAATAAACTACAAATATTTATAAAATAAAACTTTAATAATATCAATTTCTGGAAGCTTGTTCACTTACAATAATATGCTTTCATATCAAATAAGTTTATAATAGAAACTTACATCAATATCAATATAATAATAGTAATTTTTTTTTATGTACGCCACATATTCATATGTTATCAAGTTGGATGCAAGTCTTTTTTTAATTTTTTACCAATTAAAGTATTTTTCATATGACTAAATAATAATGAAGTGGAAATACATTTTAATGAGAAATAATAATAAAGTTGATATATTTCTTAATGTGAGCTTTTGAATTTATCAATTTTATTTAAGATTTAATATCACTCAGACATCACTTCATGCAATAATTCAATTAGAGTCATCTATCTAAAGTTAAATCTTATATACATATATACCAAATTTATATGCATGTATATAAACAATCAAACAATATTCATCACTCACGAAAAATTACTTAAAATGAGCACATGTCATGCATCTCAACATCAATTATATATTTATCCATAACATATATAACTAATCTCACATTTTATGTAAAAATATCGTCATCATAAACATGTATAAAGGTATATATATCATAACATTAAGACATAATAATATCATCAAACCAACATAGTGTCATTTGAGCGAGTTTTTCTCACTTCAACAACCTCACCAACCTTCATACAATAACCTATATTTCCACTTGAGCCATATCTACTTGTTCGAATAAATCTAACAAGTTTTAGAGGACTTTTTCATGGCATTTGGTAGCTTGAGCGGCCAACCCAAAGTTTGAGTGCCCAATCTAGTGCTTAAGGGTTCAAACCATGAGTCAAACACTAGCCTACATTCAGGGCACATATATACATTGCCTTAGCCATGCTTAAATGTTTAACACAACACTTGAGTCACAAGACATATCGCTTGAGTGTCCCTTTAATGCTTGAGTAATATGTTTCTAGAGGAGAAAAAATTGTCTCAATATCTCTCTTGCTTGAGCTATACATCTTGTTACTTGAATGACATGTTGGAAAAATCGATGGAGAAAACATCGGGGAGATCAAACAAAAATGAGACAGTCTTTTCCACATTGGTACACTTCCTCTCGAGCAGAATGGGACACACTTGCTTGAAAATTTGTCAAGAAGACTTTCGATATAAGGATTAAACTATACTCGTTTGAGTCAGTCACAAAGACGAACCATCAACTCTAATATCACTTGTTACAAAATTTGAGAGGAGAAATACTAGAGAAATCAAACAACAATAAGACATGATCCATACCCATATAAAAAATTGACACCACCTTTAACCCAAAACCTTAAGATAATAGATTTGTAGGTCTTCTTTTTTATATGTTACTCAACTTTCTCATTATTCAATGTAAGACTTAGACTCACACTGTGAATACCTAACATAACCAACATGTCACCCAAACAATATAAGATGAAGAATGTAATGCTCACACCCAACTTAATTTTGTCTAAATGACCACATATTGTTAATTTTGTCTAAATGACCACATATTGTTAAAGCAAAATTGAGACCCAAAACATTCCTTATTATCTTAACACTAAGTATTTCATGAATTTTTATCATCTATAAATTTATATCTTTCAAACTCACTCGTTATAACATCTTAATTCATAAAACAATAAATAATAATACAAACATATAATTATACTATAGTAAGACATAATTCACATCTCTATAGTTTTCATACATTTTATACATTTAGAATAATCTGATTGCATAAAAATAATTATTAACTTCTCTTATTAGAATTGAAACTTGTTTATCCATCAACTCTTTTATAATTACTTTTAACAATTTAGGTAAACTTCCAAATTCAAGTTCACATTAGTAACATTTCCCCTTAATCAACCACTGAAAGAAAAAATCACTTGAAATAGAATTAATTTTATTTATCATAATTAAGCTTTAATATGTAATCTAATATATATATATATAATAACTTTGCAAAATCTTAGAAAAGTAACCGTTACAAACTTATTTTTGAAAAGTAGAAGTTTCTAAAGTTTAAGATTTTAAAATAAATTAATATATATATATATATATATATATATATATATATATAATTTCACTTAATTACTAGTTTACTCTAAAATTTATAATAAAATAACATTAGATTTTACATATATTCACTACACTTTATTATATTTATGGTTATTTAAAAACTACTATACTGATCAATATGGGTTTTTAGTAGTAAAAGAAAACTGAAGTAGATATTCATTAATGTTTGGAGACTATTGATTAAAAAAATGATACTAGTGAACCAGTTTGTTTGTATTTATTTTTTAAATAAATAAATTTTAAATAAAATAAACATTTTTATATTTTTTTCTAATTTTTTATGGAATTTATTTTTTACTGTCTATTAAGAATATATCATATCAGTTTCTTAACTAATGATCGTTTCAAAACTTAATTATTTTAGATTTACACTAACTAAAGCAGGTCATCCTAGTTTATCTAAAAGTCATTTTCTATATTATTTTAAGAAAATCCTAAACTTTAATGAGTGTGGCGGTTAGTTGGGTCATTTTCTAGGGGCAGGGTTCTCCAGGGCACAAATAATTTCAAATTTATACGTAGACAGGATTATATTTAGGGGTTATCTCCATTTGGTTTGATTCAATTTTTAATCAAAATTTTTCCCAAGAAAATAAAAAATTCAAAATTCAGTTTTAATATAATATAAAATTTAAATTGATATTTAATAATGTAGTTTGAATCCATATTTTAACATTGTATTAAAAGTAAAAATATTAAATGTTTTCTTTAACTTAAGTGAAATAATATAGAGAAAGATAGTATTAATTTTAAAAAATAAATATAAATAATAAATTAATCCCGTAAATAATAAATTAATTAACATGTTCCAAAAAGTTAATTATTAGTTTATTAACTACAATAACGGTCTTTTAAAACGAGTGACAGCAGGCGCCACCTTAATTCTTCATCTGCTTAATTTTCTCTTAAACTAATAATACAAAATATATTTAATATCTACGGTGGCACTGCCACAAGATATTTTCGTACTTCTTACAAGTTCCGAATAAATGGACACGTGTATGCTACCCCACAGCAATATCTTCACCGAGTTTTCGAAGCACGCGCCAGTTAGCGCGTATGAGTTGACAGAAAAGATTTAATAAAGTGACACATGGCAAAGTGCGCAGTGCTGATATCATGTTCCACCAGACATGGACCTGTGTGCCACGTTGGCACTGGCAAGCCACGAGGCCCGTGATCGTCCACGTGGAAACCATGAACGGCCATGATCGAGAGCGAAACCGTATGCTACTGACGAGGAGTGTGGAGCGTGAGTGTGAAAGCGAAATATATTAAATAAAAAAAAGGAAGAGAGATAAGGTGATTTCATTAAAATATTTATTTATTATTATTATTATTATATTGGTTTAATAAAAGAACAGAGAAGAAGGAGGGAGAAGTGAAGTGAAGTGAAGTGTTTAAGGGAAGAGACAGAGAAGAGAAAGAAAGGTGATAGCGAAAAGAAAGGGAGAAGGAAGTGGAAGCATTTTTTCAGCGGAAAACACCACCACTCCTTTCGGTCTCAAAGGAATCCGACCCTTACGCCGCCGCTTCTGCTGGGATTTCGCTGCCGCATCCTTTTCGACCGTTCTGATTTTTCGCCGCTTTCCATACATTTCATGACACAACAACAAACCGCAAATCCGCCATAGATCCAACCAGAGGAAGATCGTCCTCTATGTCCGCAAACGTCTTCCCTAGACGTCGTCACCCTAATATCTCCCTCCGACTCACTTCTCGTATGAATTGCTTTTTTCTTTTTTTTCTTTTCTTAATTTTCGTGACGCGTCTCTGATTTCTTTTATTCGACAGAGGAGGTGCAGGAGATGAGGTTAAAGGATAATAATGATGATGATAAGAGGGAATGGACGAAGAAGAGGAGGGGGAGTAACTCACACAGCACCGAGGAAGAGAGTGTGGGGAATGAACAAGACGCGCGGTTGCATTCTAATAATACGACGTCGTCCGCATCTGATCTTAACCACCGGGGACGGAACGTAATTGATGAAGTGATGATCGGAGCTACAGTGCCCAGGAGGACTCGTTCAGGTATTGTCGTAATTCTTTTATTTTTGGTTTCTCTTTGGCAACACTGATTTTTGCTTTTTGGATTTTTTCTTCTCTCAGCTTCTGTGAAAAGACCGCATCGCAGTTGGGTGGAAGAGCAGAGTGCTGAAGCTGCGTCGCCTTCTTCTTCCAATGTTTTTCTTTCCAAGAGGATGGTCTGAGATACCTTTGCATGTTTTTAATATTTATTTGCTTGATCTGTTTTTTTTTTTGAAACAGAATTGATAGGATGTGTTTTGTTGCAGAAAGCGATTGGACCGTCTTCGTCGAATCAGGAGGACGTTGAGATTGAGATAGCTGAGCTTCTGTACAGTTTAAGAGCTTCCCAGAACCATGATTATTCTTCTTCGCAGAAGGTTGAAGCAAGTGATTCGCCTCCGCTTTCGTCTTACCCTGCCATTGATGCTGGTGGGTTGAATTTTCGAATCAGATAATGAATTTTCCTCTTGTCCTTTACGCTTCTCTCAACCTCTTCTCCTTTTTCGTTTTTTTTTTTCCGTTGGCGTTTCTATTGGCAGAGAAGAAGAAGAAAGTGGAAGGATACAGTTCTTCTTTTTTCACTCTACCTCCGAACAATTCAGTTCCCGAGTCAGCCGTAATTGAAAGCAAGCAACATGTAGAAACGGAGAAAACTTCGTCCGAATCACCTAGGATGTCTGGTGGTCATGGAATTGGATCTTCCCAGGGTCCGAAACAGGACACGGAGGGAGATAATTTGAGTACAGGTTGTGGATGTGGGGATGCTGTAGATGGAAAATCAGAATCCAAGTTGAATGTTGTCGACAAACATGATTGTGCTTCTACCTTAAGGTGAGCATTGAAATTAGAGAAAAGACGACCCAACTTTTTGTTCTATTGTTGTTTGATTTTCTGATTGTGATAACTGATTATTGAACCCATTATCTTGTTGCTGAATTTTACTAGGACATGCCATGATGTTCCGGACGCCAATGACAAACACAAGTTTGAGATTGATCTAATGGTAAGGATATATCTGTTTTTGAATGTCTATTACTGTATCTCTCTTTGCGTATTGCTATTAAGTGTATGAAGATGAATCTCTTTGTTCCAATTACAGGCTCCCCTTCCTGTGACCTTATCGCTAGAAAGGGATAACTTGTCTGGGGGTGAAGACAGTAACAAGGTTGCAGACAAGGTAGAAAGTTTCAGTAAGAAGGAGAAAACACTAGGAGAAATTGAAGAGGTGAAAATGAAAGTTGATTTGGAGAAGTCAAATGAACATAATGACCTAGCGACGAACCATGAATCAGGAGAGATGGGTAGGAATACAGAACAACCAATTACTATGTCCACAAATCCCAAACTGCAGAAAACTGGTAGGTTGAGAGATTTCGTTTTTCCTTTTATCGATATAATTAAGCATACCGCACCATCTGCAAACTCTGATTTTGCTTTCTTGTTGAATAGAGGTCTCTTACACTTCTTTACTTCTTCAGCTCAATGTAGTTCAATATCTTCTTCAGTGGCTGTATCAGAAAGGCCAAGCAGTTTCTCTTCCCTTGGGTACTAGACCATTGATTTTCCTCACAATAGTTTTTTCTTTTCCTTTTCGTCATTTTGATCCGTATCTGACTTGACGGTTGGTCTCATGTGAATATTGTGGCTTTGCTTTTCTAAGAACAGTAACTATGATTTGCAGTTACATGCCGCCCATGGGGACAGCTGTGAAGACAGATAAAACAACAGGATTATTGACTGTCCCTCAAGTAATGCTATTTCTCACTAAGTTGGATATTGTTATACTTGTTTAAGTCCTTTCTTTGTTCTTACTAGTGTCAACCTTCTAACATTCTTCCTGCAATATGGACCTGTGTTATTAATGTTTCCTGCATAATTCAAACATATAGCATGGGAACTTTGTTCTGTCTCCACCTCGACCTAAGAAATGTGTAACCCATCGTTACATTGCTTGGAACATCTTCATGCACCAACAGTGTACAAAGATGAATACCCTTTTGCCATCTGCAATTGGCTGTGGTTCTATGTGTGACACAAAGCTCAACAAAGTCCATTCAGCTGAAAGTGTAATTGTTGGGAAGCAGTTTCATAAACAGTCACCAGGCGTCAGCCATAATGCTGCACTGGAGAAGGGATGCGCTACCACTAGTGATTTTAGTCTTGCTGCAATTAAAAAAAGTTCTGGTCCTGCCAACTCAATGGATATGACCCAAATGAAGCAGCTTATGCTTCATCAAGGTCCACATCCAGGGTCTTCTGCTAATATAGTGGTATGATCCTGTCTTCCAGTTGTTTATACAGTTCAATAATAGGAAATTGTGTATTTTTGTTCTGGAAAGTCATGTGTTTTAACTTTGAATGTAGCATGGTCCTGCTTTTCTAATTCCTCCTGGGGAACATCAAGCATCTATAATAACAGGTACTAGTCCAGTTGGTGGTGTGAACAACGCTATCAGTGCTTCCTTGTCTAATAAATTCCAAAGTTCCCCAGTTGTATCTCTTGGTGCCCCAACACTGCCAGCAGTTGCTGCTGCAATGAGCTTTAGCTACCCAAATTTGGCAGCCAATGATGCTCCATACATGACAATAGTTCCGAATAGTGGGTATCCATTCCCCTTTTCAACTCCCCTTGGACCATCTGCAGCTATCAGAGGTGCAAGTCCTGCACAGTCAACACCTATTCTCAATGGACCTTTGTACTCTTCTCCGATCTTCCACCCACTTCACTATCCACAACAGCTTCCCCACTCCCAACCACTGGTTCAACCTAGTTATCTTAATGCAAGCACATCTAGTGTTTCATCATCATCCCATAAGCAGTCACAGGGAATGCAAGGTAACAACAACCATATCTCCACAACTATGCAACTTCAGCAATCACAAAAGCAGAACACCTCACAGTCTCATCTTCGCAAGCATGAGACTGGGATGGCCGGAGAGAATGCTCCATCTGCTTCAGCTTACTCCCAAAAGAATGTTTTTGGGCAAAACTTCCCTATTCCAGTTCAGTCACTGAGCCTTTCTTTAACGCCATCTGCAACATCGGATAGTGTTGGTGGCAACAGTGGAAATTTTGGTGACAAGCAGCAACAGACTTTGATGGGGGGAATTGAGCAAATTCCATCTCAACCACATGCTATCTCATTTGCTGCATATAATGGGACAAGTATTCCTTCAAATCTTAACTTCTCAACCATGGCACAAAACCCAGTGATACTTCAGAGCCTGCCAGATATTGCATTGCAAGGATATCATGCTGCAAGTACATCTCATGCAACTCAACAAAAGATGTATCCCATAATAGAAGGGAACAGTGGGGATAGTTCTTCCCACCGAGATGATGAAAAGAAAGCCATTTCCGGGAAGCCATCAACCAACGGACCAACAACCCTTGCTTTTGATAATTCAGCCAAGAATCTTAACTTAGTTTCATCTCCCATGAATGAAAACTGGCCTAGTCGTTCCATTGCTTCAACTACAACAACCACAAGTTTGCCTCTTTCTAGTATTGCCGCAAAGTCTCAACAGCCATCACAGCTGCTTCATCTTCCGCAGCAGCACGGAATGTTACAGCAGCAACCTGCTGTGGCTACTCGATATAAAGCCTCGCCAACTAATGCTACAAGTGGTGCAAATTTTTTTACTTCCCCAGTTTATTCACAAACTCAAACTCAGAGCAAAAGTTCTATTAAAGGCTCCCAGTCAAAAATCTGTGTAACAGCGCCGGATTCTCTTGTTCATAACCCATGTATCATAACTTCTACTGCCCCGACTCTCCAAAGTTTTTCCCAGGATCAAGGAAGAGTTTCGCAGGGTCATATCCAAATATCTTTTGGTGGAAATTACATATCGTCCATGCCACTCCAAGGGCAACAGCTATTCAATAACAACCAGTCTCTTGGTACAACAGTTGCAGGAATTCCACCTAGTGGAGCCAACTTGAAGACAAATTCCCAGGGGAGCAAGGTTAGTTCATCAGTGAACTCTTCGCAGATGCAACAAACCGAGAATTCTTCCACTGGAACTGGCCAAAAATCTTCCCCATTTTGTGGGAGAAATGTACCATCGATCTTGAGCTCGTGCCCCAGTCACTTATCTGAACTCAAGTATTAGAAATCAAACGGTATACTGCTCCAGACAAAAAAGGATTTCTCTGCAATCCCACTCTTTTTTTCTGTCGCAATCAGTACTTCATGGAATGGATGTCCTTGTGGTGAAGAACGCCATGACATAGTTTGCAGTATAAAAGGCTTACGCCTTCAGCTATTTCCGAAAGAGCAAATGGTTGAAAACAAATTTTTGGATTGGTTTGGAAGCGTGTGTTTATACCCCTTTTGACGTACAGATGATCCTGGGCGATGGATTATTGTGGCAATAGTATACAAGAGACGTGAAAGAAAACTTCGTTGATAATATATACTCAATGATTTTCATTGTAGTGACAGAACAGATGCGGCCACTTTTACTGGTGAGTGACAGATAATGAAAGGAAGCAAGGGCATTGGGCCTACAACTTTTAAATCTGAGAAGGGATTACTATCTTTGTCGATACATTTTGAAAGGCCAGTGCATGTGAGTTTGGCCTTATTATTTGGCGCGTTAGATGCAATTCTGATATGTAGATATATATCATATCATGTCTTTTTCTTTTGGTTTTTAGTTCCCATAGCAGCAACTGTACTTAATAAATTATGCTTTATATATATATATATATATATATATATATATATATATATATATATATATATATATATATTTTT
>Ga0209489_104471_pt1 | contig 25671 bp, 10 predicted proteins | sample SiratrowhiteBW_FD_187527 | JGI IMG/M metagenome (GOLD analysis project Ga0209489, IMG submission 187527) | Root nodule microbial communities of legume samples collected from California, USA - Siratro white BW (SPAdes) (version 2) | ecosystem: Host-associated > Plants > Roots > Nodule | place...
CTCTTGAGTCTGTTTTATGTCGATTTCTTTTTCAACTGTTTTAATGACATATTCTCCTTTGAACATGTCAGTGATTTTAGTTTTGTAAAGGGAGGAAATCTCTAATTTAGGGAGTTTCCATCTATTTAGTTGAGATTCAATTTCGGGGATTCTTAGTTCGTGGTATATTATGTGACTATTATTTTCTCCACTAGATTCTCCTAGCTCTTCTTCCTTCTCTTTTCCTTTAGATAACATTTTAATTAGCCTAGACATGATTTCTCTTGTTTCAGGTCTTGGACCGGGACCACCTAGGGACTTACTACGGGAACACCCCCTCTCTGCCCTTTCCGGCTGACCAACGCTCCTCACTAAATACAATTTTTATCATGGCGTAAACTAATTAAATTGTTATGTTCAGGAGCAAGAATAGAAAGAAGTACAGCAGAATATAGTACAGAAAATAACAAAGCACATAAAACACCCTTTTGTACGTGACGTTGTTAAACCAGAGGTTCAAGAGAGTCTAAACGAACTTTCGTTTTTTCAATAGCCCCTTCTTCGGACCAGTAGCCCTGCAATATATTATTGTTTTATTTATATATAATATTTTATTAACAAAATACAATATTGAATAGAAGTATAATATAAACAGTAGTGTCAAACTAGTATTTTCTATTTTTTATAGCTCTATCGTGGGTTCTTCATTTTTTGGTAAAAATAGTTTACCATCCCCCGATTGGTCAATTTGTTTATATTTAAAATAATGAATTTAAGCCAGCCAAATAAAATCTGTCTTTCTCTTTTTTAACCTTATATAGATTTCTTTCTCCTTTGTTTGTAACAACATTCGGATACTAAATCATCCAATCACAATAAAAAATATTTAATTGGTTAGCACAAATCTTTAGTCCAAATAATTTAGTTTTTATTTCGTAATCTGTACATTATTGACCTATAGCCTTTCGCCCCACCGTAACTGAATACAAGAACATTATTTGTACTTCCTCTTTATTAGAAATATCTCCTTTAGGCCTAGAACGCGTCATCATTATATAAAGAAACACTAACTTTTTTATGTCACCTTTCTCAATTAGATTTTTTTATTTAATAAATAAAAAATAATTCACTTAATAGAATAAATAATTAAATAATCTTTTATTTTAAAATAATTAAATAACTGTCTTTGAAATAATCACTATATAATTTTTTAACATTATTTTTATAAAATTATATATATAGATTTAATTTATTACTCATAAAATAATAAAATTATATATATATATATATATATATATATATATATATTAATGTAATAAAAATGTGTATACGCATGCACTTTAGATTTTACAATGACATTATTAGCGTGTCACTTTCAAAAGAATTGCACAATGCACAATAGCATTATAGATTATACATTCTATAAGTAAAAACAGTATTTGTTTTTTATCTTAGATTGAAGTCCAAATGTCTTTTCCAATCAAGAATGACCTTTTAAACTGCACAATTAAAAAAAATCACAATTTTTTATTTTGATTGATTGATCCATAATGTTGTTGTTGTCCTAAATTGAATAATCCATAAAATTTACAGATCTAAGGTACACCTGAAGAAACCGTAAACGTGAAACCACGTGAATAGAAATACAAAACTCATGGTGTAGGAAGCAAAAACCTAATTGCTTCAGTCAATTAATCAGGGACAAATTCTTCCTCCACCCCATACCCTTTTCCTGCACTCCCATATAATTTTTTTATTTCATAACTGTCCTTCATGAAATTACATAAACGGATGACCAGACCATCCGGTTTAATTTTTTGAAATTGTGAACCGGATACACCCCCATCCAGGTTCACAATTTCAAAAAACTGTAAATCGGATCGCCTGGTCATCCGGTTGTTTATTTTGACAACCGGATGACTAGGCGATCCGGTTTACAGTTTTTTGAAATTGTGAACCGGATGGGGGTGCATCCGGTTCTCATTTTAAAAAAAAAATACCAACCGTCCGGTTAAGAAAACCTTCGTCCGGTTTAGGTAAGCCATTTGTGACTTCCGTTCCTTCGTTATTCAAAATCTTTCAATTAATCCCTCATAGAAGCATTAGGTAACCAATTTATGATGTTTATTAGCAATTAGTAGGTGATATTGATGATTAGAGTAGTTGATTTGGGATTTGGGGGGCTGTCGACGGTGAATTTGAGGATTTTCCGATCTGCTGGGTTGAGAACCGGATGGAGTCGTCCGGTTTGTATTTTTTTTTTAAAATGAGAACCGGATGCACCCCCATCCGGTTCACAATTTCAAAAAACAAAAAAGAGGGTATTTATGTAATTTTATGAAGGGCAGTCATGGAATAAAAAAATTATATGGGGGTGTAGGAAGAGGGTATAGGGGTGGAGGAAGAATTTGTCTTAATCAGGACAAGCAAACTGGGCCAGACAAGTCATTGACGGCAGTTGCTTCCTACACCTTCCTGTACCAATTTGTAGTGTAAAATAAATTTAAAGAATCTCTCTTCGGAATGTAAAAAAAATTCTGAGTGTAAAATAAATTTCAAGAATCTCTTTTCGGAATTTAAAAAAAAATTCTGAAAAGCCTTTTTAGAATATATTTTTTAGAATATATTTTCTTACTTCTTAAATTAAATTGTCACCTTCTATTGACTTTCAGAGAACTCTTTATGAAATTTATTTTTTCACTTTCACTTTCAGAAACTCCTTTCCAAAATATAATAATAATTTTTTGAAAATATGTATTCCTGGAACACACTCTACACTTCCAAAATGACTTTTGGAATATCCAGTCTCTATGTGTCTTCCAAAACCTGGTTTTTAGAAATGTGTAATCCATCTCAATGTTTAAAAAACTCTAAGACTTTGTTTGGTTGAAAAAGTGGATTTGAAGGAATATAAATAGATTGTGTGTGAATAATAAAGTTGTTTTGATTAATGGATAGATAGTAAGATTTGAAGGGAATGTTTGTGAAAGTTGGAAAATGATTTGATAGATATTATAGTTTTTTTTATTCTTTTAATTGATGTATTTGTGAAATTACTAATTGATCCTTGTGGAATAATTGACCCAATTGCAAGGGTGTTTTGTAAATTTTAATTACATTCTTGGAGATCTCTTCATATAATTGAGGATCTCATCCCCAAGATCTTCACCAATCCATTATCCCAAATTAGTTCAACCGAACGCACTTAACTCACGAGCATCTATACTCGTATACATCTATACTCGTATACAGTGAAAACACTTAAATTAATTTAACCAAACACAATATAAAACTTATTCACATTGTCTTCCCTTACATCTAAAACAACTCAAACTCCTCCACAACAAGTCACTCAAAATAATCACCACTACCTACTCATGCTGCCGTCACCAAAATCGCCTCAAACTACTGTCAACCCCAATATATCCTTTTTTATATAAAACTGTTAAGGAGAGAATAGAAATTTTAAAAATTTATTAGGTGGAAGAAGCATTTGATGGGGTGCAGGAAGCAATTTCCGTCGTTGACATGGAGCTCCTAATTTGTAGTCAGCCCAGGTCAACTAGACATGGGCCAAGGAACCATGTAGGCCCGTTTGCCACTCACCTTGAACATGGTCACGCCATTTCAACTTTCAACAAACATCAGACTGGTTTCACTACATTTCGCAGATCGGAGGGTGAAGCGAGTTGGTTCAACCGACACAGCAGAGGAAAACGTGAAGAAGAAAGGGGGAAAATGGGGACTGATGAAGTACCAATGGACGACAAAGCGAAGAGGATGAGAGATCTGCTATCGAGTTTCTACTCCCCAGACCCTTCCAACTCCGACGCCACCTCCAAACACGCTTCCCTTGACGACATCAACTCCACCTCCTTCGATCCCGATCAGTACATGAATATCCTGGTCAAATCTTATCCCTCTTCTTCAACTAATCACTCTCATCGCGGACCACGAACTTGAATTTCAATTCTCACTCGGTTTCATTGAATGCATGAATTATGCAGGCGTACAAGTCCAATTTGGAAGGGCTGCTCCAGCGCCACGTTGAAATGGCAGCTGAAATAAAGAATCTCGACACTGACTTGCAAATGCTAGTCTACGAGAATTACAACAAGTTCATCAGTGCCACAGACACTATAAAGAGGCATGTATGCACATAACCCTCCCTCTCTTGCTCTATCGTGTCAAAATTGTCTGCTTCTAATGCTTGCTTTTCGAACAGGATGAAGAGTAACATTTCAGGGATGGAGACGAACATGGAACAGCTTCTTGATAAGGTAACCGTTGTGTACCGACTTTGTTGAGAATATTAGAATCGAAATAAAAAAGAGGAAGAAAGGGAGTTTGATGGGAGTCCGCATTTTCCTCCAATGCAGATCAAGTCTGTGCAGTCAAGAAGTGACAGTGTCAACACTTCACTATTTGACAAAAGGGAGCATATTGAGAAGGTGCATCGGACTTGTAATCTTCTTCGTAAAGTTCAGGTATTGCTTATTAAACCAAGCGTACATATTTCTTTATTCTAGCTTTTCATCACTGAAATATTCCTGTTCCATATATCAGTTAGAGATATGAGTTGTGAGCGTTTTTTGTGGAATATGACTGACATGCTTTTCACCTTGTCGAAGAGTAGTTCATATATGATCTACCCGATAGATTAGGCAAGTGCATCAAGTCAGAGGCCTATGCAGATGCCGTCAGATTTTATACTGGAGCAATGCCAATTTTTAAGGTTGTGCTTGGCTTATATAGTTTCTGATTCAATCCCTTTATTATTTTTAAACACATGTTAATCCGGGTCTCTGATGAAATGTCTTTGTTTTCCCCTTTTTTGTTAGGCATACGGAGATTCATCATTTCGGGATTGTAAGCAAGCTTCTGAAGAAGCAATAGCTATAATAGTAAAAAACTTACAGGTATAGTGCTTGCACATATGTCAGACTCTTTGGACATGAAACATAAACTAAAATGCGAGCCAGGGGACACTGAATTTCTTTATCTATTCTTTCTTGACAATATTTTTGAATGGAAGTTAACCACGGTTTATGTAATTGCTAAGTTGTAAAATCAACAATTGGTGGATAGCTAGATGTTATCTTTTTTAGTAACTGAATTCATAGTAAAATTGGATAGAATTAGCTTACCCTATCCACCATTCTAATCTGGTCTTCCAATTGCGGTAAAACTTAAAATGCTCAACTGGTCACTATAAACATTAACATACGTCTGTAATCTATTGTTTTTAGTAGAAGCTTGTTATCATGATTTGACATTTTTCTCTCTAACCAGGGGAAGCTATTTTCAGATTCTGAATCAATACAAGTGAGAGCCGATGCAGCAGTGCTTCTTAAACAGTTGGATTTTCCGGTTTGTTCACTTTTCATAAATAGAAGAATTGCTTTTTGCATGCTAGTTAAGATACGACGGGATATTATCAGCTAGAAATTATTTTCTGAATTTTACTATTGAAGAACTGCCACATGATGATTTTTTTTGGCTTTGTATGAAGAGCTTTGACCACCCACCATGTTATCTTTCCCTACCCTGTGTTATTAGTAAATGTTGTAAGATGCTATTTTTCAATTTATTGGCAGGTGAACAATTTAAAGACGAAGTTATTTGAAAAGTTAGAACAATCTATTATGGACATTCGACTTAATCCTGTAGAAATAAACAATGCATCCGGCGACTGTTCTGCTCACGAGGTAACTAGTGCCAAAGTGTTATCCTTTTGTCTTACCCTTTGATATCTCATATTTCTAATTTATTATCATATCTCTAATTTACTATTGTATCTTTGGCTACTTAAGATGTTGCTACAAACAACATGGAGGTTATGTGTGTATCCTAGAGCACCAATTTAAGCAAAATATTCTTCACCCTAAACCTTAAATCCTAAAGTACCAGTTTTAGCAAGATATAGATTAGATATAAAAAAGAAGATATATATATATATGTAGATGTTTTTTGTGAGGTTATAATGCATGTATATAATCATGGTAGTCAAAATCGAGATCTTACTCAAGATCAACAAAAGTATGGATCATAAATTGAGATATCGTAATACAGGTAGTAAGATCCTACAAATTTTGTGAAATATACACACTCAATCATTATATCTCACTCAAAATTCATAATTAGACTTCATAATCTATAAAATAGTACATCATTAGGTTTAAACACTACATCCTAGTTGCATAGGAGTAACTCCTTCCTAGTTGCTATACACTTGCAAAATAACAATCCATCTAAACCAAATAATCTTGTAAGTTAAAAATTCGTAATATGCATCAAGACCTTCAACTCCATCATTTCCATCTCCTTCACCATTGAAATCAGTCATGTCTAGATCATGTTGATGTAAAGTTTCATCCTCCTCAACTTGGAGTGGAACCAAGTTTTCATCCAATCTAATGCTTCATTTTGTCCGTGCTCATCATCCATAATCCACTCTTCATGGGATGAACAATCATCAATATTAATTTGAGTTGGTTTTCTTGTTTGCTTCTTCTGAGCTAATTTTGAATTAGTCATAACAAAAACAATATCATTCATTATGCTTTGCTTTAAGCTATTTCTTCTCTTTGTATGGACCTAAACAAATGTAGAGACAAACATGATAAGCAAGTAGTAGACTAGTAACTCTATTCTTGAGATATATTTTATCATTAACTTACCATCTCAAAGTAACTCCAATTACGTTCACATCCGAAGGAGCTACATGTCAAGCTCAATACATGAATGACAAACTTTTGGAGTTTTGGTGCTCATCATCATAAGACTCCCTCCAATTGTTGGAGTCTTTAAATTAATTGACCTAGTAGCCAAGGGATAATCAAAACATTTAGCTCCCTTTTGAAATCATCAATTAGAGTTTGTTCACCCTCATCCTAGTTATACATTTAACTAGACCTCGTTTCACTTTCAAATTTGCTTTATATTTGGGACAAAAATGCATTTGAGGGTTAAGAAAATAGTCTGGAACATGCAAAGGCCTTTGAAGTTACTTGTCCCATTTTTCATCAACAATGTTCCACAAGGACAAATAACTAATCAAAATATATTACATTGAGTTAGTTTTTTTGTTTTCAATTTCAAATTCACTAACTTAATATATGACAGTAAGATTGAATACCTTTTTTTTTACACCATTGAAAGCTTTTTGTATCTTCTCCTTAGCTTGGTCCATTACTTCATAAATGAACCCTATGGATGGTTTTTGATCCAAATCAACCAATTGAAGCACTTCAATTAGAGTCAATGCACCCTTCAAACAAGTTATGATATTCTTTAAAAAATCCTTATCTAAAACATCTTCAACTGTTTTTCTATCGTTTGGTGCAGCTAACCTTCTTGACTTCCATTCATTACTAGTAAACGTTCTAATTAAAGATCTCTTGTTCTCATGAAGACACCCTAATGTCAAGTAAGATGTAGCAAAGCGAGTAATACCCGACCTTACCAATCTCTTCCTTTTGTGAAATGTTGTAGTAAAGCAATTAGAGAAGTTCTTGAATAGTTAAAGGTAGTAATATATTTTACCTTTTGGAATTGTCTCCTAATGAATTGGGATCTTCTTCCATAATCCTCTAACATTAAGTCAATACAATGTGCAATGCAAGATGTCCAAAATAGCCTTTTCCTCTTTGCCGTCAACATTTGACCGAAAACATTGTACTTTGCTAGATTATTTGCACAACTTGAACAACATCGTCTTCTCCCACCTCTTCCACAATGTTATCCATCATGTTAAAAACTTTCTCAGTTGTTTTTTTTTTTATAGCAGATGCATCTATGGACCTTCAGTAACGCAATTCCTATCAGATTGTTCACCAGGAAGTTTATTATTGTCCTTTTCTTATCAGACCAACCATCCATCATAATCGTACATCCTGTTCACCAGGAAGTTTCTTCTTTTCTTATCAACTTTTGTTGTTTCCTACTTCATATTAAGGCTTGATTTCTTATTTAAATTTGTTGCAAATGAACAATAATTTCCCACATTTCCTTCTTCACTTCATCAGTAACACCATTGCAAGCTCCAACATCCTTTTGAGTACCAGCCACATGATGTTTCAACCAAATACACTCCCCCTATTATTACTTTTTGACTGTATTTGCATTGAAGTTTCCTAGTATTCTCAACAACTGAAATACAACGCTTCCAAGCTAAATCACTCCTATTTCATGGAGCATTTTTTGGAGCCATGGTTATAGAGGAGTTTGAAGGTAGATTTGAGTCATTTTAATGATTGGGAGTGCAAATTGGGTATGGTGCAGTGGACAAAAATAGAGGGAGAAAGATGGATTTGGCGCACTTTGGGTGCAATGCAATTTGGTTTATTATAAAGGAAGGATAGCATGGTGCGGTGCAATGGAAAAAACAGAGGTAGAAAGATGGATTGGAATGAGAGTGAGCGGAGTCTAAAAGTGAAATTAAATTACTGAAGGAAGAGCGGAAGTTTCTATGTTTTGGAGAAGGGAGAGTAACAGTCGTGACATATTTTAACCAAGGGAGAGCAGTAGTCATGGAAACAATTTTAAATCTATGGAAGAGAGGTAGTGGTATTTGCACACGATAGTAGTTTTTAATTTAAGGAAGAGAGGCAATCACGATCTCTTCAACTATGCAATTGGGCTTTGAAAGAAAAAATTTGGCTTAAGTTTCAGGTTACAAATTGGGTCATGCATCTAAACCCAATAAAAAACCCAGAAGCTTATCCAAGAACTATTGTGAGAGGTGGCACATTGTGTAGCACGAGAGGCATCGAGGATGTGAGAGGCGTCAACGCCACAAGGAACATCAAGGCTGTGAGAAGCATCGTTGCGAGTAACATTGTTGTGAGATACATCAAGTCCACAAAAGGTGTTGTTGTAGTGAGGAACGTCGTTGCAAGATGCATAAGGTTTGCAAGAAGCATTGCCATGACGAACGCCAAGGTTGCAAAAGGCACTAGGAAGGACTACATAATGAGAATTGCTGCTCCCACGCGAGTTGCGATCTACAACGAGAATCCAACACAATCGACCAAAATTGAGACTTTCAGGCAATGTGAGAAAAAGATCATAGACTCGTATGATATTACACTCTAGATCATGATTTTAACTACCATGGATACAATACATGGACGGGATATGATCGTATCCGATATGGTGACATGCTTTTTTGAAAATAATAGGATACGATACATAAAAGATACATGTTTAACAATGTACAAAAAATCTTAAAACATAATAAATATATAATTGCAACTATGTTGATTCATACAATCACATTTTTGGACATTGTCATAATAAAAGTATTAATGCTTAACCATAATAAATATATAATGCCACCCTTGTGCATTGATAAAATACTTAACCAATACCTATGTTGATTAATGCAATCACATACTTAACCAATGCTTATCCATATTTGTGTCAGTATGCAAACTTCATTGATAAGTATTGGTTTAGCATCCTAGACTATCAAATATGGATACATGACACAAATAGAAATCTCGGTACATCAGATTTGTGAGGCAATGTCCATGTTAGGATTTTTCTAGGATGTTACACTGAGGAGATTCATCACCACCGATGAGCCATGGGTTAACCATATAAGAGATCATTACACCACTTCTTACCTAAAACCTTAAAGCTTTGTGATTGTATGAGTCTTTTTTTTTATATGTTACTCAACTTTTTCATTTCTACTCAATGTGAGACTTTTAACTCATACTTCGATTTCTAACCGTCTCCCTCTCAAGTAAGTTGGGTTTTACCTTTGGTTTTTACTGCAATGAGACATGCTTGTATATGTCAACCATCTTAACACACTTCTCCTAACGTAACTGCTATTAGGTTTTATCATATCAGGACATGCTTGCCTTCATTTAAGTCGGTTGCCAAAATAAACCAGACTTTGATACCAATGTTAGGATTTTTCTAGGGAGATATACTAAGGAGATTCATCACCAATGAGACATGAGTTAGCCATATAAGTGATCGTAACCCACCTTCAACCCAAAACCTTGAAGTTTTTTGTTTATGATTTTTTTTTTTTATGTTACTCAACTTTCTTATTTCTACAATATGAGATGTCTAACTTATACTTAGATTCCTAACCGTACATCACTGTGACGGTTGCATTCTTGCTGATGGTAGATATCATTTTAGAAGATGTATTTATGCAAGTAGCTCTAAAATTGTTGGTGTTCATGTGCTGGAAAAGAATTTCAATCAGTTGGCCATTTACAGGAAATAAAGAAGTAATGATTACACGATTGGTCATGTCAAATAATGTGACAAGGGAATTGTTGAAGGAAATATTATTACTATTCCTGTCCAGTTCAATTTACTCAGCCTAATTTACTTCCATTAGTATGTATGTTTTTTTTCTTGTAATTGATGTTATAAGATTGATGAAATAGGATCTATTTTTGTTCTCATTTCTTAATGTAGGCAGCTATTCATGAATTTGTGGAGGCAGTTCGTGCATTTAGAGTTATATTTCCTGATTCCGATGAAGAGTTGGTTAAACTTGCGCAAGACTTGGTTACCAAGTTCGTATCTTTGTTTGCCAAAGGAAACATTTTTATTTACATTATATTAAATTTATATAATATGCACACTTTTCTATTGTATGTTAGGAACTTTGTAATTCTCGAGGAATATGTAAAGACACGGATATGCCCAGAAGATCTACTTGGTGTTCTTCGTAAGTAGCTGGCCTTTGCTAGTACTTCAGTATTTTCTTTGTTTGTTTTGTTTGTGTGTATGTTTATAGTTTCTGGAAAAATACTTCATTTCTAAAGCTACATGTCTTTTTACTTTCAGTACTGCATTAAATATGAGTCAATGACATTCGACCCATACCTGTTATATGATATTTAATTTTATTCAGAGAAGTAGCATTTGGTTTTTGGTCCAATTTCATTTTTTATATGCCTGGATTTTTTCTAAATTACTTGGAATTTTTTCTCTCTGAGCAATCTATTTCTATTTCTCAACGGCACAAGGTGTGTTTAGTAGGGCCTATTTACTGCTTATCAATATGAATGTGACATAAATACTGTATGGTAGAACTTATGAAATAGATTTTGATATGTTCCTAAGTAGTTTTCAGCTTATTTTAATATGCTTTCCAGGATGACTTATGAAAATAAAATTATATGAAAACAGTTTAACCATATTTATTCTTCAATTCTAGAAACAACTTATACATAAATGGTTACATGAAGCTCGTAATTAAGTGTTTTTCCCAAACCTACCCCAAATGTATTGAAAAGGTCTATACTTTTGGTGGATGTATCCTCTTTTTCTCCTTTAAGTGCTGCCTGTATGCATTCATGTGGTTTCGTCTATATTGATATCATTTATTGCAATGGAGTGGTTTTCTAATCATGTCTTTTAGATGATAATATTTGGACTATAAAGAGAAACTCGTCATCGTCTCCATTTGTATATGGCTATATATTCATCTCAGATTCTGTGATATGTATGATAAAGTTCTTGTGTAATTGAGTAATTAATCCATTGAAAACCACTATAATATTAATCACTAATACACATATGTTTTGTGAAATATTTTCAAGATGCTGATGAGTGCATTCACCTTTATACACCTCGGAACAATTTATCAAGCTACCAATTTTCAGTGGCTAAGTGAAAATTATCATCTGAAATTGTGATACCAAATAGAAAAGCTACTTCACCTTTTTTTACCCATTTACCCTTGTGCAAATTTTCAATATATTTGTCTGTCCGTATTTACCCATTTGAACTTATATATATTATTTTACTCTTTCCGTCACTTTATGAGTGTCATTTCTGTTTTTTTATTGGGGAGAGTGGAAAAAGGAAAAAAAAAGGAAAAAGAGGTAATTTGGACTGAGGAAAAGAGAGTGGGAAATGAAGAGATGAATAAAAAGTTTGTTGTTAAGTTTATTGATGTAACAAAAATAAAAAATTAAATTAATTGAGAAATACAATAAATTACCAAAACACTCTTAGTTAAAATTTAATTAAAATTAAAAGATAACTAAATATAAAATAGTTGTTTATAAAATTGAAAATAGTATAAAAAATTATTTTATAAAAATTATATTTAATTTATTTAAATAAATAATTAATGATTATATACTATCTATTTTCTACCTATCAATTTAAAAGATTAAAATATAATAAAATTAATTTAAAATTTAATTGATTTATTTTAATTTTTTATAAAATTAGTTACTAAATATTAAAATTTATTCATAAAATATTAATATTTCAATTATTTTATTTATTATTATAATATTATCTATTTTAATTATTTATTATATTACAATAAAAAACGTATATGTTTTATTTTCTTTACCTAAATATGATCAATTATATCTAAATATAATTGATTATGTTTACATAAATATAATAAAATATTTACGCATAATTGATTATATCTTTGATCATGTTCGATTTTTCAACTCGCAAATCTTTATGGTAAGTTAAGTATGAAATTTTGTCTCGTTTTCCATGTTTTAAGGTTATTGTTTTCAAGCTTTTTTAGCTTTTCTTCGCTTCCTATGTTTAACGTAGGGTTAAGGTTGTTTTAGAGAAAGCAAGAAATGTTTTAAATTTTCTCCATTTTAATAAAACATTTATAAGATTTCTTATTTTACACTTTTTCATTTCTGTGCCACAATGATTGCATATACGTAATCTAATACAAGTTTGGATGAAGAGTAAATGTTTAAATGACAAAAGAGTAATTAATAGTTTTGAAATTTGAAGAAAGCTAAATAAAAACAAAAAATCTTTTAAATTTCGATAGTTAAAAGGAAACAGGGGTAATTGTTAAACCAGTTTAAAAACTTCTTTAAATTTGTAATTACAGGAGTTATCTGGAATGATGTGCTCCTAATAGATGATGTCTTGGAGGAAGCAGCTCTCTCAAACCATTCTCTTGAGGTTATCCATTTATCTTGTTTCGATTCACCTAAGTTGTAGCTATTCATTTCTACCCTTTCGCATATGTTTAGAATATAATCATTACAAAGTTAATTTCAATCAACTAACCCTTAATATTTCCAGGCTGCAAAGGTTGTCCTCGTGTCATTTGTTAGAAGTGCATTTTCTCATCTTCTGCAAGACATCTCAGGTTAGTTCTTTGACTTGTGTTCAGAATACTTCTGATATTAGGCTTCAGCTTAAAATTTAAAATATGTTTCCCTACCGTGTTGGAGAATCAAGAAATTAAGAATCTTATTTTGATGATTGCACCAATGTGACAGATTTTTTTTTTTTTTTTTTTACAATGATCAGAAGCATAAAATTCTATGAATTATGTTGTTGCTGATTCTCACTTGTCAAAATAGCTCTATTATATATTCACATGATTTTAGCTACTGGAAAATTTTAGAAAGTTGTCTTCATTACTGTGCTCTGAGTTAGCATCTGTTTGGTAGGCTCCCTCTTACAAATCCTGAAAAAGGATGGTGCAGAACAGTGCTCTCTTGATGTTGTTCTTGATGCAAGTACAAAAGCAGTTCTTCAAGGAAGCTTGAATGTCTTATTGGTAAGCATGTTTGTATGCTTAGATTCATCTAACCAAAGTTATACGCAATTATGTATGCATATTGCCATTTGAGAGTTTCTCCTATTTCTGTTTTTATGTCATTTCATTTACATTTAATCGCTTTCCTTCAGGATTTCCGCAAAATTTTAGATAATGAATCTGGGATCCTAGTTAGATTAAGAGAGTTAATTATTGATTGGGTTCAAGAAGGACTACAAGACTTTTTTAGGAGACTGGAGGATCAGTTCCTTCGGTTTTCAGGTAGAAGTAACTCATCCATTCAAGCACACGGTTTGGCAGAGGGTGCTCAAGGGGATAAAGCTTTTGCTGGCCTTGTCCTAGTGCTGGCCCAGTTGTCTGCGTTCATTGAACAAACTGTCATCCCAAAAGTCACCGAGGCAAGGGTTCACTTGATAGACTTATATTCAATTCCTGAAATTTCACCGTGTTACTTTTTGTTTCATTTCCTCCGGATATACCTTAAAATTTTCCTTGTAATCTTCAGGAAATAGCTTCTTCCTTTTCTGGTGGTAGCGTTAGAGGTCATGAATCTGGACCTGCCTTTGTTCCTGGAGAAATATGTCGAAATTTTCGGTCAGCTGGTGAAAAGTTCCTGCACCTGGTACGTCTTTAAGCTCATATTTTGTTTTCAATGGCATTGCAATTTCATATGACACTTGTTGTCCTTGTCTGTGTGTCACTCATTCTTATTCATATATTCCTTAGGTAATGCCGAAGCATGCTTAGTCTTTTTCAGCTTGATTTTAATACCAGAGAATATTTATGTTTCCATGCAAAAGATGAGTTTTAATATGATTGACCATTTCAGGCTGTAGGCAGTGCCTGTTTGCGTGTGAAATACAATCCCATTAAAAAACATGTGAATGATGCACTTGTTACATTATGTATTGTGAGTTGATTTATTAAGTTTTGGGAGAATGTTTACAACTATGGGTTTTGAGCAGTTATTAATTTCAAGTGGCTTTTATTGATTTTTGCCTTGGCTTTTACTTGACTGGTAGAGGACTTTGTGATCTTATGGATTTGCGCTATATGGTGCATTTGATTGTAAAATGGTCATGCTTTCTAGAATATTTGGTTGTCCTTTGAGTTTGTTAGGGATGGATAGCTCATATGGCTTCGCTTTGATGTTCTGGGATCGTTTCTTTTGAGGGACTCTTGTCTGATTTGCTAGTGAACTAGCAAGCTTTACTTCACTTTCTATGTTTCGTTATACACTTTCTTTAGTGCTCTGGTTTTGGTGGACATTCAATCTCCAGTTATCTGTACCTGATCTGTCCCTGGTCCTCTATTTATTTTATCCTTTAAAAATATTTCAAATTGAACAGTGTTTCTTATAGTGTTTTGATTTCTTTTTTCAGTACGTAAATATGAGAACTCAGAGGGTATCATTTCTCCTGAAGAAGAGGTTTACCACCCCTAATTGGGTTAAGGTCAGTCTGTTATATCCAGTTTTGTTTTCACAAGACTGGTGATTGGTTATCTTTGAAAGAGCATGAATCTGAAGTTTTTTCTTTTCTTTTACACAGCATAAGGAGCCTAGAGAAGTTCATATGTTTGTTGATTTATTTCTTCAAGAGGTTGGTATATCTATATATTTAAATCAACCACGCTTTTCTGTGTCTAAGTTTACATTGAATGGTTTAAGCATCGTAACTGAATACTAGTCATATTAAATTTTGCTTATCTGGAATAAATGAATGAGCATGAAGCTTTATATATCTCTATGTGATGAAAATGTTCGGTGATTAATTGAAGCAACAACAAAAAGAAATCGTGTTCCATTCGGTGAGGTTGACTTTGTGGATTACACAACACCATTCGCTTTGGTTAAAGATCAAATTTTAATTAAAGCGAACTGGAGGAAATTTTAATTTCCTTTATTTTCATTTTGTTCCAGCTTGAAGTTATAGTTAAGGAAGTGAAGCAGATATTGCCTCAAGGTAGACGTAAGCACCGCAGGACTGATAGTAATGGAAGTAGTGCTTCATCAAGGAGCAACCCATTACGGGAAGAGAAACTGGGTAGGTCAAACACTCAAAGGGCAAGGAGCCAGCTTTTAGAAACGCATCTGGCAAAATTGTTTAAGCAGAAAGTTGAAATTTTTACTAAAGTAGAATATACACAGGTATTGTGTGATTATTATATTTTGGTGATTTAAATTTAAATAGTTGATTGGGAGGGAGTCGTGATATCATTTTCCTTATGAACCGCAGGAGTCTGTTGTTACAACTTTAGTTAAATTGTGCCTTAAAAGTTTACAAGAATTTGTGCGACTCCAGACTTTTAACCGAAGTGGATTCCAGCAAATTCAAGTGGATATCCAGTTCCTAAGGATCCCTTTAAGGGATATGGTTGAAGATGAAGCTGCAATCGACTTCTTGCTAGATGAGGTAGGAAAAATTCTCTTAAACGTACTTTTTCATGGTAATGTCACGCAGTTTTCTAATGAGAATTACCTTTAGGTTTACAGTTTCTTTTTACACTCTGTTCTAAACTCATTCGTAGACCCTAGCTTCTTTTAATTCTTAATTTCTTATGCATCTCTTGTGCTTATTTCGATTTTTGTATCTTTTGGGCGTAGGTGATTGTTGCTACCGCAGAACGGTGTCTAGATCCGATTCCATTGGAGCCTCCCATATTGGACAAACTTATACGAGCAAAGCTGGCTAAAACCGAGGAGCAAGATACAGTTTCTTCATAAATATTTTTGTGGAAGCATTGAATATATGTGTGTTTTTTTGTCATCTCTAGTAGAATTTATGGTTTTGGCCGTTGAGAAGTAACTTTCTATTCGCTTTGTAAATCTATTGTAACATATATGTCACATTGCCATGTTATTTTTGTTAGCATTGAAACATGAGGAAGTTATATCCATTCAGGACTCGAGAGCTAAGGTATATATCCATGTGATATTTTATGGAGGGATCCAGAAACCATATCAAACGGGGTCGATTTGTTTTTCCCCTTTATAATTATTTAAATATCATTTTAAACAATTCTTTAATAAATACTGATGTTCGCAGAAAACATTTACTAATTTTATGCATAAAATTATATTTTATTTTTATTTTTAACTTATAAAATTAGAACACCTAACAAAGAAATATGGCCAAAGAGTTATGTTACAGACGATCTATATATCTAAAAAGATGCGCGAACTTGATATATTTACTTTATCCATAAACACATGCAAAAGTATCTCTAGAAATTTTTGAGAGAAATATAATTTATTATTTAAGATATCCTTAATTAAGAAGAGAATTGGGATTGTGAATAATCAATTTTTTTAGTTCGTAATGAATTATTTAATAAATGGATAAATTTTTCTAAATATTTTTTGTACAAATAATAAATTATCACTTTTGATAATGATTAAATTGTTTTTGGTTGATTTTCATATCTTATAAAGAACAATATAATTGTTATCATAAATAATAACCTATTAACTTTATTTTTCAATTATATGTTTGTAATTATTTATAATAAAATTTAAATTAAAACGTTCCAAATCACGTCTCCTTCCCATACCATTTTTGGCTTCTTTTTTCTTCCATTACAGTTTGTGAGGTAATAGCATCATTTTCCCTTTTCTAGTTCTCTCTTTATAACAGTATGATGCTCTAGGCATTAAATGGGTATGAAAAACCCCTTTTCTTTTACATGTGAACATATGGAATCTTATGCCAAGTTTTTTACTTCTTTTTAGTTGTTTTATTAGTTGGATGTAATGGGTTGTTGGTTGCAGAATCAAGTGACTTAAGTTAGGTTCCAACATTTACACTTTGCCTTCTAAATTTAGTAAATTACTCATAAAAATGAAATATTAATTGATATGGATTACAGTTTGTCCTAAAAATATTCTTATACTGGAACTAAATTTTTAGAATCAAATTCTAAAACATTTTACAAATATTAATAAAATAAATTATTAATAAGATTTTTTTAAAATCTAATTTTTTTAGATAGAAATTTGGAAATTTGATGTCTCGAGTCTGTTCTCTAAACACTAATCAATATTGAAATTAAGTTTAGATAGAATTTATAATATGAAAAATAGGTTAATAACATTCTTTTTAGTTTCTGAACTTAAAAGTTGCTTTTTAGTTTCTGAACTTAAAAGTTGCAGGCAATGACAACTTGTTACTTTAAAGGTTTTTCTCTAGACTATAATCTTCAATTAACAACAACAATAATAAAAATATTTCATTTATAAGTTGTTTAATTTTTTTTAAATCTTTTCTTTTAAATATAAAAAAGAATTATTTGAATTTAAGTTTCCTTTAATTTAGAAAAAGGTAAATCATCGTAACTTCTCGTCTTACTTTTTTCATCAAATTAACATTTAAATAATAACAAGAAATTCGATCAAATCATTAAAAAAATAATTAAAACAATATCTAAAAGTAGAAAATAACTTAACTAGATATGACATCTTTAAATTAAAAGACTTTGACGGATATAGGTAGTTTTGAAGTGTTTCTCTATAGTAATCGTATTTTTAACCATTACAATAAAAAAATAAGAAAATATCATAATATTCGACTTGGATGTACACTCTTTTTATTTGTTTAAGATATATGAGTTGTGACGATTTAGAACATATTCACATTTAACATGAAAAATAGGAAATTTATAAGAAGGAAAAGGTGAATTGTGATTTAATTAATTTTTATAAGTTTTGTAAAATTATTAGTTGATTAATTATATTAAGGATACAATTTGGTTTAATTAGATTGGAAAATCTTTTATATGATATGTTATATTAAACTTATTTTGTCAATTTTTCTGAATCATTTGTCTAAAAAATCTTTTGTTTATTTTAACTAAAGATCAAATTATGATTTTTTTTCATTTGATTTTAGAGAGTTTAGGGATAGATGCATCTTTCTAAATGACAACTAAAAAAAGAAAGATTAAACAAACAAGTTTGAATGTTAAATTTGTTTTTAGATTTTTAGCTAAGGAAAATCACGTCAGACATAGGTTTTTATATTTTCACTCGATCACTTAATTAACAGATTCTAATGTTTGTTTTGTCAATTGAATAGGTCATAATTTTAGCATCTGACCAACGTATAAAGATGCAAAATAGTTACTTATATTTAAGAATATTTTAGTAGAATATTTTAATAACTATTCACATATGAAGTCTCTTTTTATGGTTAGTGCAAATGACAATAACATGTAACACAAAAGAGATAAGTAGGAGAGAACACATTAGTAATTTAGACGAGTTCGTTTATCTCTAAGACTACATCCAGTTCTTGGCCTACTAGTCAAGTTCAACTATGCAGACTATATGTCGATTATTTTTTGGGTTTGTACTCACTTCTGACTAATCACTTCAGTATTTTTAACACGTCACTCCTAGTTTAACGGAGTATTCTTTTGGTTCATAATCACTTCTAACTAATCCCTTGAGTATTCTTTCCTCAAGCCACATCTTGCTTATCCTGAATATTTTTTACACCTAGCCACTTTTAGTTAACCGAATATTCTTTTGAATCACAACCATTCCTGGATAACCTTGTCAATGAGTAGTCGCTCCTGGTCAAACTAAGTATTCTTTGCCAAATAACCAGTTGTGGATAAGATCAGAAGGTTTGATATTTAATAATTTACTTATCATTGAGTCTGATGACTAGGGATAATTGTGTATAACAACGAATATAATGTTTAGGCTTTTTCTCATGGTTCAGATCATCTTGCTTTATAGGAAATGTAACATCTATCAACGTATACAATGGTTGACCTCACTCTCTTAGGTAGTTGGATAGAGTATTTTCTATAAGGTTCCTTTGGCTCTCAGAGTACTTTAATATTGATTAAGCTTGATGATCCTTCTACAAAGCAGTGAAATATGGTTTATTATCTTATCAACATTTTAGTATAGTGCAACCCTGCTCTATTGGCTCAAGAGAATGCTTATAGCTTGAACATCATTTTGGCATCATATGTTCTCTCGTCTATATGTTCTTCTTTGGATGAAATCCATTTTGTAGACTTTTTTAGAAGATAGTTGTTAGATAATCATTTATAGTTATTGAGTATCTTTAGCTTTAATATGGTTGTTGCATTTAATGCAGCTTTCATCTTTGCTTATTCATTTTCACAACATCCTTGATAATTGAAAAAACTTATTTTCTTAGCTAGTATAACCTTTTGCAAAAATTTATTATTAGAGTGCATTCCTTATAGGGCAGATAGTTGGGTTAGAGTTGAAAAGTTCTTTTTGCCAAGAGGTTGATGAAGGAAACAATTTTAGCTCATGTCTCGAGAGATATTTGATGTTTGATTTTGAATGGATCTCTTTGATAGACTAACATTTCCTACAAACATAAAGTAAGCATATGGACAATTATTTTGAGTATGAAGTTTGTCTAGTCTATGTGTATTATTTGATATTTGGTGCACGTTTCATCTATTCTTGTGTGTGCCTTATCAAACTTCGAAAAAAAACTACATAGTGTTTAATTATTTATCAGATGAAATACTTATATCTCACTTGATATGTTATTTTTATAGAAGTATCATCTTACAAATGAAGTATGATCATATTTTATACTTTATTATTTTAAAATCTTAAAATGTTGGACTTTTACCTTTAATAACAATTTTTTTAATACATAAATATTTTATATCAAGAACTATGTAACTCTAATCCTACATTGCACCAGGTGATATGTAAGAGACTCATGTCAAGCTAAATATAAAAAAATATAACTTTTCTTATATTATATTTTACATAATAATAATAAGGTTAATTTTATTTAAAATAATAAAATATAGATTGATCTTTGTTTAAATTAATGTTTTAATTATTTTTAGGGTGGGACAAATATTTTCAAAATATAAATAACATAATTAATTATGAGTAACCATTTTTATGATGAATGTTTTACGGTAATAGTATCTATGAGCTCAAAACTCCAATTTTCCAAACCAACATTTTTAAATATCTTTTCCAGTATTTTTTGTACAATAAATATTAATAACAACTCCTTATTTGTTCTTTATTGCTCATCGAGTACTATCTTAATTGTGATACAACATGTGTTAATTTTGAAGAAACAATTAATCTCATCTTTATTGAATTAAACTCAGGTGTATATTTATGCACACACGATCAAATTAATCTAAAAATATTTTATTCTCATTATGTTTATTATTTAGTTCTCTTTTATTAATCTTTTAAGGTCCATTGAATATTGGTATTTTAAGTTATTAGGTAGCACTAGAATGTGATTAATACAATTTTACTTTTTTTTAATTTATTAAAAGGTGATTAGAGGATTGAAATATATTATCTTTTTTCTTTTCCATGCATTTTGTTCCTTTCATTTTACTAAGAAGGAGATGTAATTGAGGTTCAGGAGGACCTTGTGCTTAAATACAAGCTTAATTGTTGATCAACTTGTTATTAAGATTTTGGAATTGGTTTAGGTATAGGACCATGAGTCTAAGGGTTCTATTGTTTATAGACAATATATTTTTGATTATTCTCTCCACTCTCGATAAGGAGTACTGAGTACTGGATAGGTTGTCTATTAGTTATGTTGTTATTTTTATCTATGACATTCATATTTTGGATAGTATAATTTGAAAGGCATTCATATTACATAATATCTGAAATCTTTCTTTTATAAAAAATAACTTTCAAATTATGTTATCTAAAAAATATTTATAAAAAAGAAATTCTAAATTGCAAATTCTGAAGTTAAAAATGACATGCACGTTGTGCAGTAAGTTTTTTTTTTTTTTTTACATGCAAAAAATACTCTCAACTTTTATAATCAGAAAGTAAGAAAAAAAAACCTTATAAATTATGTAGTTTGAATTTTTTTTATATAAAAAATAGTTTTCAAATTAACACAATCTAAAAATCATCTCTTCATAAATAAAAAAGCAATATTCATATTTATGGAGTGTAGAAGAAAATTATGAGGATGTAAAAAGAAATCCCTTAAGAAGCAGGTATTTAGAAATAGGGATTTTGAAGTGTTAGAGGCTAAGGATTCTATAATAGTTTAAGTCATGTAATAGAAATGGAGTATGAACATTCTACCAACAAGTTTGAGGTTTCAAATTTAGTAAAATACAAATTGTCATATAATTCTTATATTAATAAATCAAATTCATTTTTTTTTTCAACATCCATATCTATGCAGTTCAAAATATTTGACATCAAAATTAATTATGAAAAGTAAATCTTAAAAAATTTGAAAGAAAAAAAAAAGTTTTGCCGATTAAACTAGGTTTGATTTAGACGTGTAAGACATCTCAATCTTAATTTTGAAGCAATAGGAAAAAAATAAGGAAAGATTTAGAGAAGTAAAAGAATTTGATTTCAGAAAAATGAGCATTTATAAAAAAAAATGAAATGCATAGAGTTTTTTATTATTTATAACCTTATAAAATTATTTAATTATAGTATTTGGGCAAATTTCCTAAACTGGTGTAATTTTTATCTAAAATTTTCGAAAAGATATATTTTTTATTTATTTTCTGATATGGATAAATCGTGCATACGAGACACAACATCATTGTGAAGAAACAGTGACCCTATTGGAGTGGTTAATATTTTCCACTAATTCCTCTTCTGTTTCATGTGTGGTGTTTTGGCCAATTTCCTAAACTAATGTATTCTATCTGAAATTCCTGAAATAGTACATTTTTTTATTTATTTATGGATATAGGTAAATGGTGCATATTAGACACCATATCATTGAAATGGTGGCCCTATTGCACGAATTGATTTAAGATTAAATGAAATTGCCAAAATTTCAATTATTAAGTTAATTAAAATCTTGAGAATACTACACCTAGGGTGGTTAATATTCTCCACATATCTCTCTTCTATTTTGTTTTTCTCATGTGGTGTATTGCTAATGTGCAATTAAAATAAATACACAGTTCTAAAGTCATTTTGGTTATTGATAAATATTGTTTATTGATAAATATGTAATGGTTGAAATTAATTTTGATTAAGTAATTGAAATAAATATAAAATTAATTTGAATAAAATAGTGGTTACATTCAAAAAAAAAAGTTGCCTGTTATGAATTTAATTTCTAATATAAAAATATTTTTAGTTACTAATAGATATAATTTAAAGACTAACAATAAATTTATTTAGAAAAAATTATATAATATTTTCAAATTTTTCATTCTAAATTTACTATTAAATCTTAATTTTATTTTAAATTATTTCTATATTAGTAATTAAATTCAAATATTCAATTTACACTTAATTTTGCTAAATATATTTTATTACTAAATTTTAATTTAATTTAATTTTTCTTTTCAACATCAAACTTATTCTTAATTTAATTCAATATATAAATCTTATACTACATCATCTTTTATTTTAATTTAAACAATAATTTAAAATTTAACTTCACATTTATTTTAATTTTTTATGAGAATTAATTTCAATCATTATAGATTTATTAATAAATAAAATGACTTGTAAATTAATTCTGATTAAATAATTGAAATAAATGTAAAGTTAAATTGGTATAAGAAATTACATCTCACTTCTTATTTAAAATTTTAAATCTAAGCTAATGGTTATTAAACCTTTTTATCTTTACTTAACTTTAAAATCATTCAGATTTTTATGTTGACACATAAAGAATACTTTTTTACCACATATTAATATTAATGAAAAAAATAACATAATAAAATAATATTAAACTTCTAAAAAATAAGATTTTAAAAGATAAGTTTTTTTTATAAAAATAACGATTTTGATAAAAATAATATGAACTATAATGTGCAATTTATTTAAATAGAGTGAAGTACAATAAATTATTTTTTTATTTTATTCAATTTATTTTATCAAATTCATCTAATTTTAGCCTTTGGGTATCAGATATAAGCTAGTTTATTATAAAAAAAATAATTATCATTTTGTTCACATTTGGAATACAAAATAAATCTTTTACTCCTTTTATGTAAAATATTAAAATAAAAAAAATATTTTATTTATAGCAATTCATTTCATTTGCCGGTTATTTTACACCAAAAATGTTTTTGTTACTTGTTATTGTTTTCTTGATTAGTTTTAAAAACTTTCAAAACATAGTAATTTAAATTGATGAAATTAATTTGAAAATTATTAATATTTTATTATCAATTTTATTTTTTATTATCTGTATTTGACTTTTTATTTTTTATCTACAACAGTACAGCATAATCCTTTATTATATTATTTTTAACATATTTTATTTTATATTTTTACTATAATTTTACCATTTTAATGCATTAATTTGTTGGTATTTGTACAATATTTATAAAATTATATTTATTATCTTTCTTTTCATAATTTTATTAATTATTTTTTAATTTTTTATTTTCTTATTTGTAATTTTTCTTCATTTCGTAATAGGCTTATTACTTGGTCGTAAAGTTTTACATTTATTATTTCTTTTATCTTTTATCATTTAGGTATTATTTCATAATTATTATTAGTAATTTAGATTATTCAGTGATGAAATTGTTCTATTTGAAAAAAAAAAAACTCTCACCACTTGTTTTTTTTTTTAAATAAAACATAGTTAACAAGTAGTTTACCTTTAAAATTACTAAAAAATGAATGGTAAAATTTGTAAAGTAATTTGATTTCTCATTCTAACCTTTGTAGTATATCTTACAGTTATAATAATACATTATTATTATTATTATTATTATTATTATTATTATTATTATTATTATTATTATTATTATTATTATTATTATTATTATTTTGAATTCATGATATGATTTTATTAACATTTTTTTATCTTATATTATTTGAACTAATTTATTGCCTTTTGATAACATTTTCTTTTGAATGCATTAATTTTGTTGTTATTTAGGTATCATTTATAGTATTTTTATTTTTACCTTTTTATCCTGTAATATTCTTCAGTTCTTGTTACTTAATTTTTTTCCATTTTGTACTATTTCATAATTATTAGTAGTATTTTAGATTTTTCTTTTAGTATTTTTCACCATGATAATAATATATAATAATATATCATTACGTTTTCTAACTCATTCTATTATTGTTCTGACCATTATTTTTATGCTAAGTTATTTTATGTAATCTTTTTACTTCAGTATATCATTAATTTTTGGTACTTATATATCATTTATAATACTTTTTATTATCATTTCCTTTTGAAATATTTTTGCTTTCTTAATAGATCTATTACTACATTGTTATGATTTAGATTTATTAAACCTTTATTTGTTTTGTTATTATTACAGTATTATTTAAAAGTAAAAGTTTGTATTTTAGATCTATTTAGATCTTTAACTTTTTGTAATATATATATATATATATATATATATATATATATTTCTATTTTTATCTTTTTTTAATATATATATATATATATATATATATATATATAATTCTAATTCAATATAAATGTAGTTTATAAAAAAATGTTTTGTGACTTAATAATTATAAGGGTATAAATGTAACACCTTAAACATTGTAATATTTTTATATAGTACTTTTTTAAAAGCATTCAATATTTTATTACATTATTCAACCCTATATATGTCATAGAGAGTAATCATTCTAAGATTAATATTCAATATCAACCGTTTAATTTGTCATAAACTAAGTATCATCTAAATTATTAATTTCATCTTCTAATCAGCTATAAAATAACCTTATCTAATTTGAAAAAAGACTAACTTTTACTTAGTTTTTTATGATAAAGCATACTAAAATGATTAATCCAGATATGTTCTTTTTTACTGTATAAACTATCGAATTTATGATAATTAGATAAAAAAAAATATTAACAAAACTTCAAATAGAAAAGTCATTGAAAGAACTTCCTCGTGAAGTTCAATGGGTATGAGAAGTTAAATATCTCCAAATTTGATAAGTTAAAAAAAAATAAAATCTCATTACACTTAACACTTTAAATTTGTACCTTGCTTAAATAATTATGAATAGGTTTCAAATGAAACTGAAAATAAAAATGTTCAGTTAGATTTCAACTTTGAGCAATGATTATCTTATCTTATAAACAGGAGAACTTGCAAATAGTGAGGAGAAAAAAAAAATAGTTTCAAACTTTGAAGAGATATAACGAAAGAATATATATATATATATATATATA
>Ga0209489_104472_pt1 | contig 25657 bp, 11 predicted proteins | sample SiratrowhiteBW_FD_187527 | JGI IMG/M metagenome (GOLD analysis project Ga0209489, IMG submission 187527) | Root nodule microbial communities of legume samples collected from California, USA - Siratro white BW (SPAdes) (version 2) | ecosystem: Host-associated > Plants > Roots > Nodule | place...
AAAAAAAAAAAAAAAAAAAAAAAAAAAAAAAAAAACTTGTAACTCACTGATCAAGAAACTCTGTCTAATTATATCAAAAGTCAAAGTTTCCCTTCTGCCACACATGTTTCTATTCGTCTTTTTTACGTAACATTCACGTATTTTCTTTTCCTACTTTTTATGATACATCTTCCCATTTTTTTTCCTTCGTTTCTTTATATTATTTGCCATTTTCTTTCTATTTTTCATATTCTCTTATGATAAATTGACATTTTATGATGATTAAATTATTTTTTGTATCTGAAATTAATAATATTTAGCATGTATTGTTTTAACAAAAATCAAATTTCAAGTTAAATTGCGACGGACATGCTCAAAAGGATGAAAATAAACTACACAGAGTTAATTTTACTTTAAATAGAAGGCACGAGCATACTAGAAAATAAGAATCTAAAATTTTAAAATAGACATGATCATGGAATGTTTAAGGTGGAATGTTTAAGGAGTTATTGTTTCAAGTTATGATTATATTTTTGAGAAATTAATTCACAAAAATATTGCGATCAGGAAATATTCTTAAACGACATATGCCTAAGTTTGATTAACCTTTTCATACTCTTGACAATATTTTTTAAGTTGTAAATAAACTAGAATGAAAAATGGAAGTTATTATAGTGAAGGTACAATACAACTTCCCTCATTTTCACGTTCTTACTATAGGAATGCAAATAATACAAATAATGATATGTAACTTTCATTAGAATAAAACTTACTTGAAAATATTTTTTAAAATTTTCTTCCAAATGTAGAAACACAAGTTCTTACTCTTTGATATCTTAGAGCAAAACTTTCCTTAAAAAACTTGTCCTTATTTAAATGACACAACTATGCTCCTTACAACACTGAAGATGTTGAGATAGAAAATGAAAAGAAAAATTAAATGAATACAAAAGTCGTTATTGGAGTGTAATGTTTTAGGAAAATAATTTATTTAATGTTTTATCATCGTTTACACATTTTAAAAAATTAAAATTTTAAATTTTATGGAAATAATTTGATTATTTAAAATTAGAAAATTTTAAAATTAATTTAAAATATAAGAATTTGAAAATTTTTATATTTCTTAAATTTATGTCTCTTGTTTTTTAAGTGTTCTCTTAGCTCCATTTTCAGCTCAGACAGTATCAATTAGATTAAAATACATTACTTTCACATGTGTGCATGCATGTTTGTGCACGTATTTGTACATGCGCGTGTGTGTGAGCGAGCTAATAGACAAGTGGACATGCACACATGTGTGGATTTAAGCATGAGTGTGGACATACGTGTGTAAACCTAAAAATAGGTGAACTGTGTGTTTGAAAGTTTGGCACGACCATCTATTTAAATTAATGTTTTTATTTTTATCATATGCAATAAACAAAATATGAAAGTGATAACAAATATTACGTGAAATAATATCAAAGACACAAATCATCGTTCTAATTCAATTTTATGAATATAATCCATTTATTTTATATTAGAAAGATTTGAATTAGTTTTTCTGGTTGGAATAAATGAATTTTTATCATGGTTGAGAGAATAACATAAAATCACATCATCTTAAATAATATTTACTCCTTTAAATCTTTAAAGTTAAACTTCCAACTACACTATCTTCAAATCTTTATTTATTAATAACTTCGTTATTTTTACAATTTTTTATCATATTTATTTGCAAATAAAATATGATAAATATTAAAATCATGAAATATAAATACATTAGTGAGATAATTTAGATAACATAAACATTATTTACAAAGAGGAGGATAATTGGAAATAAATTAAATAATATAAATAGAAGAGATCACTAACTAAATAATACAAATATAAATAAATAAAAATGGACTAATATGTAACTATAAATAAATATATTGAACCATTTAATAATTAGAAATAAATTAAATAAAATAAATAAAAATATATCAATGCGTAACTCTAAATAAATTAAATAATATCAATATAAATAAATAAAAATAGATAAGTAAGTAATTAAAAATAAGTTAAATAATATAAATATAAATAATTAAAAATAAATTGTCTGAAGATAAATTAAACAATATAATATGAATAATTAAAGAGAATGAGATTAGAAACATCTCCTTGAAAAAAAGTTATAAAATAAATAAATAAGATAATAGATATATTATTTATATGTCGAAGTGTGATTACTTTTTCTTTTTCTTCTTTTTGTCTCCTTCCTCTTTTCTTTTTTATTTTTCTTTTGTCTTTTTTCCTTTCGCTTCTCTATAATTCTCATCTTTATTTATTATAATTTTTTTTATCTGTTTTAGTGTTTAGAAGTTATTACCCTTAAACGTTTTTATCAAATATTTATCTCTTCAATATAAGTCACCATTTTATCTTTTTAATATTTTATTATTATCTTTTACTTTTTTTATTAATACATTTTCTTCTGTATTAATACGAAAGACAATCAAAAGAGATAAAGTTATATTGTAACAACTACTTTTTTCTGTAAAGTTATATTGTAACAACCACTTTCTTCTGTAAAGTTATATTGTAACAACTACTTTCTTCTAGTATCTATATAAAACTATATTTCAAGAAGAAAAAAAAAAAGAGAAAAGAGAACTTGTTGCAAAGTATTAAAATGTTGCCGACATATTTTATGGCACAAAAATCTTACTTGAAGAACATTGTTTGTGTTTTCATAGAAAACTAAGGGAAAAAACTTATCCTTGTAATCATCAAAAGACACAAACCTTCCCTACTGAGTAAAGTCAGACATCTTTTATTTATCTTAAACCAAAAGTGACTTTTTGAAAGAATACTTCAGTTGAGTCAGAAGTGACTGGTGAAAAAAGTACTTAAACGGGGTCACTCAGAAGTGGTTGCGATCCCAAAGAATACTTGGGTTTTTAGCCATGAGTGACTAAGTGTCAAAGAGTACTTAGTAGGGTAATGGAGGAGCTCCAAGGAGACTTGATTCAAATAGGTGCATTTGATGGAGGAAAGAAAAAGTGATGGTTAATGGAAGAGGATTTCTATGGAGGAGAGCTTTCCTTATCCAGTTATCTCTTAAAGAAAAAGACTAGAAATGTCGAAAATAAGGAGAGGCTATCATAGAGAGACTCAATAACAAGTGAGGTGCAATTCGTGCATCATAACTCTACTCATTCAAAAGTGAAATCTAAAATGAATGGATGTTTCTATATATAGGAAAATTGGCTGACCCTTGGAGCTCAAAAGGAGAAGAAATTTCAAATTCAAATCCCCAAAAAAAAGTGGTGCATGAAGTGGATCAAGTGCCACTTGCCTACTCATGCTTTCCACATTTGAGCATGTATTCAAAATGCAAGAAGCATATGCCTCTCCTAACTTAAGATCATCCTAAGATTTCTCTTAGGGTGTGTTTGGATTGGAGAGTGGATTTGAGGGAGTGACTTTAAGATGATTTGAGATGAAAGTGTGTTAAAAGTTTCGTTGTTTCGATTAAGGGAAAGATGATAAGATTTGAGTAGAAAGTTTGTAAAAGTTTATGAATGATGTGATAAATATAATAATATTTTAATATAATAAATTATAAAATTATAAATTTAGTTTTAGTTTTTAATATTAATATTATTAATATTTTTTTAATATTATTTTATAAATTTATTATTAATATTTTATAATTTTATTCAATTAATTATTATATAAGTAATTATTATTATTATAAATATTAATAAATTAAAGATTTAAAAAATAGAATTAAAATTTGTTCACCTCCGCACCTGCAAATCTTTGCTGTTTTGCAAAAAATTACTGTTACAAGAATTTCTTCTCGAATTCTGGTTTTAAAGAATATTTTATTCTTTAAAATGCAAACTCCTTGGAAATAGTATATCACCGTGAATCGATTTTCGGAAGCAAACAAAGCCTTAGTCTTGTATGAACTCAAGTGAAACCCTAGCTATGCTACCCTAATCCTAATATACTTAAGGCCCAAATAAAAACCCAAACTCTTACTTTATTTAGCCTAAATACAAAGCTTGAATATCCTAGACTACTCGTACAATTTATTACATAATAGGATTGATCCATTTAAGAGTAATTTAGGCCTAGTAAAATCAGTGTAGGCCAACTCTGACTCAAAACATATAAAATAATACTTGTACAAGGTTCGTCATGAATAATTATGATCCAAAATAATATTCTTTTATACTTTGTAACAATAATCAACTTAGTTGAACTTTAATTAGTCGATATAGTTTATAATATAAATCAATGTAAAAATATTAATTAATTTTTTTCTCTTAATCTATTACATTACATGTTATTTTGTTTATGTAAATTGAAAAAAAAAATCAAAAACGACATTTTAAAAATTATTTGACAGATCATTTGTGACGTACAATTGTTTGATTATTAAGAATCGGATGGCAGCTTATAAACATGTTTAAAGAATTTTAAAAGTATAATTCAATTCAACACATCTTTCATCTTTGAATCTACCCTAAATAATGAATATAAATATTTAAGGCACAAGCTTCGTGCTGTGCGATTCCAGCCCTTTAACGTTTGTCCATCTTTATTTTTTCTCGCATTTTGTTTTGATTTTGTATTTCTTTTTTATGAATAAAAAAATTAAAATAATAATAAAGAATATCTAAAAATGAACTAAGATATAAATTAATTTTATTTTGTATAAAAATTTTCTTAATTAATTAATTTATTTTTTCTGGAAAAAGTAAAAATTTATAAAGAAGATCATCCAAAGACAAGTTCTCATATTTTAAGCCCCAACTGGTGCATTTTTTTTTGAATTAGGTTTTGTATTCTTTTGGGACGAAAAATGATATAGAGATATACGTTTAGGTTCTTACGACTCATTATTTGGATTACAGGGTAACACTTTTGTATATTATATTATTGCCTAGATCTTTGTGTGATGGTCAAACAAAAATCAGGAGTTTCTTATGTTTTCTTGTTGGCTAGTGAAAAAACCAAGAACATTAAAGCAGAAAGTCGGAACTGAAAGTTAATTTATTTAATGGGAACACACGTTGAGGAAAACAGAAGTATCTTTTGAAACTTAATTTAGATCTAAGAGATAACGTGTAGGTTTAATTTTTTTAAATAAATACACATTAACAAACTGAAAAGTAGTACTATTGATAAGTTTAAATTGTTTTTGAAAGAATAAAATAAAATAAAATTAATCTAACTGTAGTAGTTCGGATTATTTGAATTTTCTTTATTTTAGATCTCTACTTCTCCACGTACTAAAATGATGGGAACCATAAACTTGTCACGTTCCCCTTTTTCCTCTCTTTCTTATTTCTTTTAACCCTTTTTTCTGTCTTTTTGTGTTTTTTATTTTTTTAAAAGGAATATAATACAATAAAAAAGTATGACATAAAAAACATTCTTATAAAGTATAAATTATAAAATGTTAATGTTTCTTAAACTACGGTTTTTTTAATGTAACTTATAATTATAAATAATTAAAAAAAATATGATATAAAATTATCTCAATTTTATAATTAAAATATTTAAAAGCTTAAATTTATTATTATTAATATTACTGATAATATTATTATTATTAATCTTAATAATAATAATAATATTAATCAAATAATAATAATGATAATAAAAATAAAAAAAAGTAATGATATTTTCATACTCCTATTTGTTAATACATTAATATAACACTACTATGTGTCTTTGTCTAAAAAAGAATAAGAATAACATTTTAGTACGAGATGTTAGTTATGATTTATTCTTATTCTCTTTCCTCTCCTTCTCTTTCCTCTCTCTTTCTTTTTATTTAAGGAAAAATGTGTTATTCTTATCTTATTTTTTATTTATTTTTATTTTATTTTATTTTTAAAAAATAATATTTATATTACATTAAATGCAATATTATATTTTTATCTTTTTCTTTTTTTATCAATTATAAATTTATTTTTAACAATACATATATATATATATATATATATATATATTAATTACTTAATTAATTTTTATTTTTATTAATATTATTATTTTATTTTTAAATAGTCATATATAATTTTTTATATTCATAAATATATTTTATTCATAATATCAATATATTACTATTATTATATTATTTATTGTAATTATTATTATTTTTTATTTTATTTAGTCACAATGTTTTTCTTTCAAAACTACTTGATTTGGTTTCTAATGTTCAAATTTTATCTAAAATACAAAATACTAAAGTACTTTTAAAATGAAAATTTAATAACATAAATTAAGACTTAAGTTTTCTTAATTCTTATTCTAAATTTATTTTTATTTGTCTAGAGTTGAGATGTGGTAAATGCTGAGATTGATAAAAAGGATATAACCTATCACCACAACCATGAAACTGAAGAAAAATTATTTATTAAATGAAAAGGAAGAGAGAGAAGACAGAGAGGGAGAAATAAAGAAGAGAGAGGAGATATAAAATACGTAGTAATGGTTAGAATAATGATTTGACATTTGACACTCCGTATGTGTCAATATATTCATTTGACACTCATGTGTTAAAAAATAATATTTTACTAAGAGATGTAAACTTGTCATTTGCTCTTACTCTTTCTCCTCTTTCTTTTTTCTCTCTTTCTCTCTTATCTCTTCCTTTTCATTTAATGAAGAATATTTATTTAGTTTTGTCTTTGTCATTTGCCTCTAACATTCACCTCTATCGCATCTTAATATTAACATCAAATAAACAATCATAATCAATCCTAGCATTAATACATGAGTGTCAAGTGAATATATTGACACATAGGAGTGTTAAAATATCATTATTCTAACCATTACTACATATTTTATATCTTCTTTATATCCCTTCAAATCTCACCATTTATCTATTAATCCAAACAACTTTATCATCTATACACAATCCACTCAAATTCATCTAAATTCATTTTTTTAAATCTACTCCCTCAACCAAACAAAACCTAAAAGAGAGAAAAAAAATAAAAAAAGAAAGAAAAAAAGGCTAAAATCACAATAAAATATTATTTTTTAAATAAGAGTGTCAAATAAATTAATTGAGAGATAGAGTGTGAAAATATATTATTATTATTCTAATGATTATATGTTACATATTTTGAAACCTGTATTGGATTTTGTTTTAGATACACAACTTAACAAAAATCTTCCTAAAAAAATTAATAAACCTTTGAAAATATATTATTTATGTCTAAGTTTATGTATTTGAATTACTGTTTACTTACCATCTTATCCATTTATTCACTTATTTACTATCTTTTATCTCTAACTATTTCAATTTCAATTTTTCAGTATTAATATTTAAAATTTTCTTGTATGACCAATTATGTTTGTTTTGTGGAGAAAGAATGACGAAAAATCTTTATAAAAATCTAAATAATTAAATTAAATTTGTAATAAGATATATGAAATTATTTTTTTATTATACACTTTAATTATATAAAAACATTTATTTTGTGCAAAACATAAACTAAAATATTAGTAAGAAAAATGAACATCAATGTATTAACATTTTTGAAAAGCGTAGCAAATGCTATATACTTATAACTAATAAACAATTTATCTCGTACTTTTTGTATACATAATAATTGGTGTTATATTATATTTAATAACTATAATATTAATGATATCAGACATTCAAAAATAATATTTATTTATCGTAGATTATTAATCTTTGAGATTTTTCTAAATTATGCTATTAATCTAGTTTCTTTAAAATTATCTGTTTTTATATTATATACTTATCCCTTCATATTTTAAAAATATTGCATATGTCTCTCCTTTATATATATATATATATTCTTTGAAGAAGGTCATTGTAATGTTTAAAAAAATAGTGTAAATATAATTTAAGAAAACATGGAATCTCAATATAATTTACTCTCTTATTTATACATTCAAAGGGTTATGCTTTTAAAATAAATTGAGAAACATTAAGATTACATTAAAATTATGCTATTAATCTAGTTTCTTTAAAATTCTCTATTTTTATATTACTTATCCCTTCATATTTTAAAAATATTGCATATATGTCTTTTTTTTTATATTATAATATATATATATATATATATACTCTTTGAAGAAGATCATTGTAATGTGTTACATCTCATTTCAAAAAAAATATTAATTCAAATTTATTAAGATAAGATTTGATTATTAGTTATTATTTATTAATTAAGATAAGATTCTATTATTAGTTATTTTAATATTAGAATTTTGTCAGGAGATTTAAAATTATATTATATATATTAGTTATTTTTTATATATTTTAGATAGGAAAGAAATGTTATAATATAAATAGAGGAGTTTTAGGTCAACACTCAAGATTCATCTATTTTTCTTGTAATTTTAATATTTAGAGAAAATAAAATTTATTTTTATTTTTTTTTTGTGATTGGTGTTTGTTACATAATATTTAAAAAACAGTGTAAATATAATTTAAGAAAACATGCAATCACAGTATAATTTAATTTACTCTCTTATATATACATTCAAAAGGTTATGCTTTTAAAATAAATTGAGAAACATTAAAATTACATTAAATTTTGAAGTAAAAAAAATTAAATGTTTAAAAAGTTAATTCGATTGGCCACATTTTTCCATATATTTAATTTAATTTCGAAGCATAATTTCAATAAATTTGACAATCATATTATTATTCTTGAAAACAAAATCAGATATATTACCTTAAAATATTTGTTAATGAATCATTTATAATGAACCATATATTAATAAAAGTTTAATATTTTCACATATTTATATTATAATTTTTATTTATATTACATTGAAAGAAAAAGGTTCTGGTATTATACAGACACACAAACATTATTATATGGAAATAAGTGATGAAAAAAATTAAATTTAAAATAAATTCAAAACAAGAATTAATACGTAAACTCAAAAAAATTGACCTATATTAAGGAAACAAATCACAAGCATTGAAAAAATGAAAATTAAAAATATATGTAAAATAAAGCGAACCAAAAAATATTTTGAAACATAAAAGTTATGAAATAATCCAAGAAATATATCTTTTCTGTGATTACAAGATATTCACTTGATTTACGAGAAAATTCAAGGTAATATTTTATTATTAATACGATTATTCGTCATTTTATGGTTTTATTTCTTGACATAATGAGATATCATAATAATATTTATTACATTATTATAATAATATCACAAGAACAAGAGTAATATAAGTACAAATAATAATCTTATAAATCACATAATTTCATTCAATATGTCAAACAATAAAATAAAAAATTTATTTTATAATATATTGTAAAAAAATCATTCTATTAAAAGTATACAAAAATGAAATAATAAATTTATTCAAATTCATTTTCTTTCACTGACTCTATCTAAATACAAGTTTTCCTCCAGCATTTCGTATCATCCAAACATCAAAAAAATATAGCGTGTCAGATTTACTTGTTATTTTAACACGATCTTATCTCTCCACATTTGAATAAAATAAAATAACTCATAAAAAAAAACTTTTTGAGGAAGAAGAATCCCGAAAAAAAAGTGAAAGGATATTATAGTAAAAACGGCCGCCAATCACCAGAACAATGATGAAACGTCCCGGAAACTAGGCAGGGGCAAGACCGTCTTTTCCTATCCATCACACTAGTCACGGACGGCCCTAAAAAATGCACAGCAAACCCTCCCTCAAATACGCCTCCACCCTATAAATTCACCTTCGGCCCCTTCCTTCTCACCATACGCAACTCTTTCTCATTACGTTTCGCTCAACGCCTCTCCCTTTCTCTCTCTCTCTCTCTCAATTGTTCACTCGTTTTGATTTCTAGGGTTTCGTTCGGTAACGTGGTTCCTCTTCTGCTCCTAATATGTAAGCGGTGTTCTTCTCTCTATTTTTTTTCCACATCTACACCGTTAGATTCGTTACTCCTGCGGGATTCTGATTGTTTCTTGAAATTTCAGATTCACTGGTTTTTCGTGTTGGATGATTGCAGTCCTTTAAAGCGTAATTCATTGCGGCATTTTAATCGATTTATCAAAACAGGTATTAATTCTTCCTTATATATTATATATATTGTGTGTGGTTTATAGATCCGATGCGCTGTTTTCTTTCTCTTGTCGGTTTCGATTGATTTGCGTGCTTTATTTTAATATCTCGTTTACACGATTTTGTTATTGTTTTGCTTTTCTGTGTTGTTCTAATGATTTTGATATTATTTGCTTTTCTCTTTTTTTTCGCTCTCATAAAAGTGTGTATTTGGTATATTTTTTAATGATTACCAATTGCCTTTGTCTAATGCACTTTTAATTCCTCTGTTGGGCATGCAATCAATTTTTTTTTTCTCTCATGTACATCATGCATTTGTTTTCTTTTTGTCATGTCGATGTCTAACTGGGACCTATTATTGGTTATTTGGTGGTAATTGTGTCTCTTCTTTTTCTTTCTTTTCGTTTTTTCGTTTTCGCTTTTCTTAATCAATTTATTTTTTTGTAACGTTTCTGTTGCATTAGATCTATTATCGATCTCCATCGTTTTCCAGGTTTTTGAATTGACAAGGGTGCGACCCCTATTGTTTTTATAGTTAATTTTTTTTTTATAAATAACCTGTTCTTATATTCGTAACATTAATTACATTTTTTTTAAATTATTAATTGAAGCCGTATTTGGTTTTAATAATGTAATGCCCCTTCTTGAACGCAAGAAACATTTTTTATTAAATTTTTTAGGGGTCGGAAGATTAACCTTGCACGATTTGTTGGATTTCAAATAATTTTTCATACTTGTACATACACAAGAACATTAACGTGAATATTGTTTGTATTGTTGTTATGTTTTCTGGATTCAGTTGGATGTTTGGGCAATTGCTTATGTCTGTTGATTTTCTGATTCAGGGCTGAATGAACTAATGGAGTCTAAAGGTGGTAAAAAGAAGTCTAGTAGTAGTAGTAGTAAATCATTGTTCTACGAAGCTCCCCTCGGCTACAGCATTGAAGACATTCGACCAAACGGTGGCATCAAGAAGTTCAGATCTGCTGCTTACTCCAACGTGAGTTTTCATTTCTTATTCATTGTTATTATTTTCTTTGATAGATGAATTTTCTTCCATTAGCTTAGTTGAAAATTTGTTGATCCAACCTAACAACCGTTTTTGTTTATTGTATTGCAGTGCGCTCGCAAGCCATCCTGATACCCCCTTGGATCGATAGTTCATTGCATGCCAGCAGTGTTTTATTAGCTTTATTTTTTTCGTTTTGTTTTCGTTTAGGTTTTCACTACTCTCCTTCAAACTCCATCTTTCCAATTGCTCTCTTTGAGCTACTCTGTGCTGTTTCCTACTGCGTTCGTTTCTCTCCTGAAATACGACCATGGCGGTTTCTGCAATAGGTTTTGAAGGTTATGAAAAGAGGTTGGAAATATGCTTTTTCCAACCAGGAATATTTGCTGACCCTGAAGGAAGGGGTTTAAGAGCTCTTACGAAATCCCAGTTGGACGAGATCCTAACACCAGCGGCTTGCACCATAGTCTCTTCGCTATCAAATGATGATGTTGACTCTTATGTTCTGTCGGAGTCCAGCCTCTTTGTTTATGCGTACAAGATCATCATCAAAACCTGTGGGACTACGAAGTTGCTCCTCTCAATCCCGCCCATACTGAAGTTCGCTGATATGCTTTCTCTTAAAGTTAGATCTGTAACGTATACCAGGGGAAGTTTCATCTTTCCTGGTGCTCAGCCACATCCCCATCGCAGCTTTACTGAAGAAGTTGCCATCCTTAATGACCACTTTGGGAAACTTGGATCAGGCAGCAAGGCATATATTATGGGTAGCCCAGACAAAAAGCAGAAATGGCATATCTACTCTGCATCTGCTGATTCTCGGATGTCATCTGATAACAATATTTATACTCTAGAGATGTGCATGACTGGCCTGGATAGAGAGAAGGCACAAATATTCTACAAAGAACAATCTGCTTCAGCTGCCATTATGACTGTTAATTCTGGCATTAGAAAGATTCTTCCAAATTCTGATATATGCGACTTCGACTTTGAGCCATGTGGTTATTCAATGAATTCTGTTGAAGGGGGTGCTGTTTCTACCATCCATATTACTCCAGAAGATGGATTCAGTTATGCGAGCTTTGAGACTGTGGGGTACGACTTCAAAGTTGTCAACCTGAACGACTTGGTTGACAGGGTACTGTCATGTTTCCTTCCGAATGAATTTTCGGTAGCAGTTCATGTCGATGGTGCAAGCAAGCCCTTTGAACATATGTGTCTTGTCAATGTGAAGGGATACTGTCGTGAAGAGTGGAGCCACGAAGGGCTTGGAATGGGTGGTTCTGTTGTGTACCAAAAATTCGTCAAGATTAGTGACTGTGTTTCACCTAGATCAACTCTGAAGTGCTGGAAAGATGAAGTTGAAGAAGAGTAGTTAAGTGTGGTTATGAACCTTTGTCTCTGTAATAAGTCTGGTTTTCCAGACACGTTATTGTTTTTTTCTCGTGGTATTTTCGTATTGTCTCTCTGGCGTTTGTTTACCTTTTTGTCTTTTTGTAATAAGTCTGGTTTTCCAGACACGTTATTCCTTTTTACTCTTTTGGTATTTTCGTATTCTCGCTGGCTTTGTTTCTGTTCATGTGTATTGTTCTATTTCCATTTGAACATTGAATTTAGTAATAATATAGTACTTGCTTTAGTTGGTTGTTTTGTTTATACAGTTTCAATCAACATTTGCATTTTTAGGGATTTATGGCAAGAATTTGGTTTCGTTTTTGGAAGGATGATGTTGTGGTTCGCCCAAAAAAATAAAATTCAAATACATGATATTAAATGATTCAAAATATGATTTAAAATAGAAAGACATGCGCGAGTGTTTATTTTCAATTAAAACATGAACGACCCTTGGAGTTTGTAGTGGAAGACTAGATGTGGTTCAGAAGAGTGAAAATGCTAGAATAGTGAAAATGCTTATATATATAAACTTCAGAAGAGTGAAAATGCTAGTGAAAATGCTTATATATATAAACTTGGCAAAACTTTTTGTAATTGACCACTTACAAAAGTACTTAGAATTGTAGCTGATGTAGGTTTAGGATAAACCTGTAAAGAAACCTAAATTATTCGCTGTTTCTTTCTATTAGTGCTTCTTTTAGCTATATATGAAAACATTTTAGAAAATAACTTCTATTATGCTTAATTTCAGTTTGTATGGATAACACCTCATGTTTGCTATTTTGTTATAAAATCTTGTGTTAACGATTGGTTAAACTAATCACCGATTGGGAAATTCTTCTCCAGCTTTCACTGGTTAACGCCGTCACCGCTTCAATTGTGTCACGCAATAATCAATTTGATTCAAAGTCCTTCGTTTGCTTCATTTTATTTATTTATTTATTGGACAATTCACACGTGAGTCTGCACTACATCACTAATCGGATTGAATCACTGATTACCTTTGCGCCAAAACTTGAGGTTGTTTAAATAAAAGCATTGAACAAATTTATTAACTCTTAATTCTTCTCTAGCAGCTTCAGCAATTCTACTTCACGAGAATGTTATTTTTAAGGCATACACTGATTCAGTCGATTGCTTTCAACTCACTTGCCACAATGCTTATCATTCGCATGAATTTGGTTTGGAATTCAAATCATACGTAGTAACCACAATTACACCTAATGAAGGCACAGAAAATCATTTCCAACGCTTGCATTCCACTTGACTTCAATTCTCTGCAGAGATTGCACCTCCAAAACAGAATTCGGAACCAGCTTTTTTAATTGCTAATTATACCACCGAATTTGATTCCTCACTTTAGCTTTTTGGAAACGATTTCATAAATGGTGGGATCAAGTTATGGTAGCCAAACGCTAAGTGCCAAAAAAAAAAAGGATGAAGAATAGATTGAAATTCAATTCAACCAATAGGAAAATAGAAAATGCCAAAAGAGATAAAGATGAAGATATCAATAAGGAATAATTAATAAATTAAGGAAGATATATTATATTGAATTACTAATTTAAATATAAGAATTAAAGACAAACTTAGATACAAAGTATAAGTTTTATCAACGTACAAATATTTATAATATGAATCTAGTATAAATAAACTCAATCACTATAATTATGCTTATCCAATAAGTTATCTAATTAGTCTAATAGAAAATAATGTTCATAAAAAGTTTCTAATTACAAAATATAGAAATAAATAGAAAAACACAATAAAGACTTAATAGAAAAAGTTAATTTTTTTTAATCCATTCATCATGAAGGCGCATAGCTTATAAGATCGTATCTCCGTTTTGATTTCTTCATTTTTTATAAACCTGAAACATTTCTATTGTAGAATATTTGATTACGAATATTTAAGCAAATATGTTATTGCTAAACTATTAGATCATATCTTATGATTCTCATACTCATTATTCAATTTAGTTTGATTGTTGTGTTAGTGTTGTATCTAGTGTTACTTGTGAATATATTGGTTTTCTCATCAATATTTATTATGTATATGAAGAAATAAAAGTCGAAGCAAATATAAAATGTATCTCATAGAGAATAAATAATATGTTTTTATATATGAGAGTTGTTTGAGGTGTGATTAAATCAAGTAAGGATATTAATCTCATTTTAGTATTGAGATAGTTAAAGAAAAGTCTAACATCACGAGATTTTAATTATGTTTAAAAACAGGTAAGTATAAAATATGGTCATATTTTGTAATGATAGTTCTATGAAAATAATAAATCATATAAGACGTAAGTGTTTTTTCATATGAAAGATGATACAATATTGTGCATTCTTTCTTAAAGTCGACATAAGTATTTTTTCATATGATAGATGATACAATATTGTGTAGCCTTTTCTCAAAGTCTAATAAGGAACACATAAGAATAGATGAAACATATACTAAAAATCAAAAATCAAATGATGCACATAGGCTAAACAAACCTTGTACTTGGATAAATATCCATATGCTTATTTTATATTTGTAGAGAATGTCTCACTACAAGAAAAATTGTATTTACCTACAACAAAAATTCGTATGTAATATAAAAAATCCGTATGTAATCCAAAATTATCTACGAGTTCCAGACAAAAATAATATTAATAGATAATCAGAGTGTAGATAATTTACTTATAAGTAATCAGAGTATAAATAATTTACCTATGGATATTACATACAGATTTTGACCTAAATATTTTTTCGTAAGTAATTACATACGGATTAAATTCGTAAATAATTACAAAATATTTTTTTAAAAACATTACTTATTGTTGTGATTATTATTATTATTATTATTATTATATTTCTATTATTATTATTACTTATTACCACTATTATTAAAATTACTGTTACACTTTTATTATTATTAATTTTATTATTAATATACATACACAAAATATTAGATCATATATAATTACATACGAATTAGGATATATGTGTAATTACCCATAGATTTTTATGTAGATAAAATTCGTAAATAATGTTAAATATACCCACGAATACAAATTTGTATGTAATAATACGCAGATAAACTAAGAATTTCTTGTATTCTGTGTCTATCAAATAGATATGTTCAAGATTAAATATAAAATGAATATCGAAGATCTCTCGAAACATGAGCTACAACTATTTTCTTCATTATCCTCCTAATTCAAAGAGCCTTTCAAATCTAACTAAACTTTCTACCCAGTACGATATGCACGTTAACCATGAATTGATCCAAAAGGCTATGTTACCTAGAAAGATAAATATTATTAGTTATCAAGGAAATTATAAAGAAAATGGAGCAAAAATCAAAGTTGCATTAAATGTAACAATCACTATAAAGCTGGGAGGTGGACATGTATAGAACTGAAGTTGCTCAACGACCACAAATGGATTTTAACGACTACCTTCTTCCATAGCCTATTTAAAGCCTTCCATCTAGAAGAAGAAGAAGAAGAATAAGACAAAGGAGATATCATGCCAAAATGTTGTTCAAATTAAGAGAACTCCTTAAGTCAAGAGAGCAGAGGTTGCTCCATACAAAAATACTGATCACATGATAAAGCAAACCTCACAACTTCGTATAAGGATATTCAAGCTTAAAGTAAAAACACTTCTACAATATTAGGATCTAGAGGAACTTCATGGAAATAGTGAGAGTGTTTATCCAGCTACCCATGAGAGTGAGCCTGTCCAATATATACATCGTAAGACACTACCTTCCCTAGAGAATAAGGTGATCTGCACTATGACAAAAAGCATAAAGTTTGTATTCGTCTATGAGACGTTATCACACTCTAGCAATTAGATAATATGCTAAAAAAATCATCTAAGCTTACAACTATTGTATGTTAGCCAGGAGTGGCTAAAGGACAGAGAATACTCGATGTCAGCCAAGATTGACATGAGGGAAGAATACTTAATAGGATAGCCAAAAATGGTTAAAGCCCAAAGAATACTCAATGTTAGACTAGAGTGAATTGATTAAAGAATACTTAAGGGGGTTAGCTAGGAGTGACTATGATCCCAAATAACTTAGTTAAGTTCAGAGTGACATGTGTTAAGTATACTCAGTTAAGCCAAGAGTGACTTGTGCCAAAAATACTTAAGGGAGTAGCCAAGAGTGGATAAATGCCAAAAGAATACTTAAATGTACTTCATAACATTAATCTGCCTAGTTAAACTTAGCTTGTTGGCCAAAAACTAGATGTAGTATGTATGACAGTCGAACTACTATAAATTATTATGTACTTAATATTTCCTCCTTATCTTGTTTACTGTATATGTTATTATCATTATCATTTGCACTAACTAAAGAGGAGATTTGTGTTAGTATATTTTTGTTATGATGGCAAGTGTATCAGTCATAAATGTAACAAGTAATAAATATATTATCATCTCCTTAGGGGCTTATGTAATACACGACAATAAATAATATTATAACAAAATTAGACTACAAATAATTTCAGAGTTTGGATTTTTATGTGAAAAATAAAATTAAAAAATTAAATTGTTTTTATATTTTTAATGATCACTTAGAATGTGGAAAAAGAATGTAGAGGATATGGAATGCAATTTTTAGGATTATGTCGAGTAATTAGACAATCTCGTTAGTTTCATGCATCAGACGATCTCATTCATTACATGGTTTCTGATGTTATGTTTTGATGATAACAAAATTAAATTTATCTTTTAATTATTTGTTTTAATAATATTTGTTGAAAAATTAAATAATGTGTGTAGGATTAGAATGTCAAATTTATAGTAGACGGTCAAAGTCAAAATAACACGTTTCGAATAACAAGTTTCAAATTTTAATTAAATTGATTATTTATGAGAAAATTAATTTTTGGAAATAAATATTATTCAAAGATAAAACTTAAAATGAAGTTTTAATTAAAAGATACAATTTGATTTTTGATAAAGATAAAATTTTATTTTTGATAAAGATATAATTTGCTTTTTAATAAAGTTAGAATTTGTTTTTGGATAAAGATAGAATTTGATTTTTGATTTGATCTTTGATAAAGATAGAATTTACTTTTTGATAAAGATAGAATTTATTTTTTTGATAAAGATAGAATTTGATTTTTTTTATAAAGATAGAATTTGATATTTGATAAAGATAAAATTTGATCATTGATAAAGACAGAATTTGATTTTTGATAGAGATAGAATTTGATTTTTGATAAAGATAAACTTTAATTTTTGATAGAGTTGGAATTTGTTTTTTTGATAGAGATAGAATTTGATTTTTGATAAAAATAAAATTTGATTTTTGATAAAGATAGAATTTGATAGAGATTTAATTTAAGTTTTGATAAAAATAAAATTTGATATTTGATAAAGGTAGAATTTAATTGAAAAACACAAAAAAATTGTACCATTACTTTTGGATTCAATATCTCTCTTATTAAACACTTTTGGTACTGATTAAAATTTAAATAAAAATGTGATTTAAATTAGTTTTTATTTGTTCTATTTTAGTTTTATATATTGACATATTTAAAACAAAAAGATGAAATTGAAATTGATATTCAAGTACCAAAATCTTACAGAAAACAAACTCAAGCTACATGTGTTAATTCCAACATCTATAAATAGAGAGGAGTACAATGAGAAGTACCAAAGCAAGTAAAACACTTAAAGATAAATCAAAAGCTTTGGGTAGCGAGGATTTAGAGTAGAAAAATACTTTTGGGTTGAGAGTTTAAATTTTTCATCTTGTAAAGTTATACCTATTGAGCTTTTATTGTTCTCTTTGTGAGAGTGTTTATTGTTTGAGAGTTATTGGTCTTAGGGGGAGATCAAGAGGGTGTTATCTAGAAAGAAGATAATTCTCGTGTTTCTTGAAGAGAAGAGAATACTCGTGTTTTTTGGAGAGGAGAGAATACTCCTATTTCCTGGAGAGGAGAGAATACTCATGTAACCTAGAGAGGTGATAATACATATCCTAATCAGTTGATTACTGAAAGCTCTTAAGCAATTGCTTAAGGGGATTAAATGTAGCTCAAGTTTGAGTGAACTAGGATAAATCTTGTGTGCCTCAAATTTAATTTTACTGTTGTCTTGTGCGCCTCAGGATTAATTTTGATCGTTGCTTATTTATTATAAGTTATGAATCGAGTTTGTAGACTCCATTCAACCCTGCTTGCTGGAGCCAATTGTACCTTCAAATTAAACTTTCACCAAACATCACTCTCTTGCATAAAATCAATTACATTGTTTTCATACAAATGTTAATGTCAACCCACAAAAATATCCAAACCCTAATTCCTTAGATGAATGAGCCTAAGCTTATTTATTAACCATCAACTCCTTCTTGATCAATTTTATAAATAGAACTTGCAATCACCACAAGGGTCTTAAGACAATGAGGAAATCATGCTCTATTCCTAAACACAAGCTTTTATTTAGTATTTCAATTTAGATCCTTATTGCAAATGATATTTCTCAATACCATAAGAATAAATTATCATCCCATGAATCAACACAACAAACTTTAATACACATAATCCAAATACTAACATTTTGAAAGAAAAAAAATATATGTAATGACATATTTATGAAAACCAATATTGATTATACAAAGAGGAGAAAAGGAAAATCCTTCAAACCCTAGTCGTCATCTCAAGGCTACATTTTGTTAACCAACCTCTAGATGGAGTGGAGTATCCAAAGTGGAGGAGTGCCCAAAAGTGTCTAGCCTTAATGCCTTTTTTAAATAAATTATGATTTATGACGTTCATGTCTGACCTAACTATAGTGACACCGGGCACAATTGGATTCTGTTACATTCTTAGCCCAATTGCACATCTTGAGCTTGACTCAAGAAAGTGGTGCTCGATCCAGTGACGTCCAACTCAAGTTTGTGAAGCTTGACCCAACTGTCAGCATCATCATTTCAACTTTGCTCTTATTTGCTCCTTAGGGATTCCAATATTGTTTTTCTTGACCCAAATACCTCCTATTCAATTGTTTGACAAAATTAATAGGATCTAGAGTAAAATTTGATTAAAAACTCAAGTGAACAATTATTTATAAAAAGAGATAAAAATAAAAAAATTAGTAGGTTACAAGCTTAGGAAGAGTTGATTTCATTATAATAATTATCAACATCCAATTTTGTTCGGGCAAGTAAAATTATTTCATAATAAAAAATTTGAAATAAAAATATTATTTAGTTTTTATCATGTTTTGTCATTTAAGATAAAATAAAATAAAAAAATAATTTTGGCCTCATTTAATTTTACAAATAAAGTTCGAATAAATATTAGTAAAATAAAAAAGGGATAAAATAAAATTGGTAAAAAAAAAGAAAAAAAGGAAAAAACAATAAAAAGAAAAATTGTGGCTTTTTTAAAATAAAATGCATAAATTAATAAAAATAAAAAGAAAGAATAAAAATTTGAAGGAAGTCCAACCCATTAAGAAATAAATTATCTTTGAATAAAACTCAAATTAATAAAGGGTTCATTTTGAAAAAATAAAATAAATTAGTTTGTTGAGGTCCAATCCATTAAAAGTGTGTTAAAAAAGAAAAATAAAATTGTTATTTACACTCAGTCCTAATAAAGTGCTGCCACATCACACTTTTTCTCTCCACTAATCTGATTGCCTCTTCCGTGTTTAATGCATGAAAATTGATTTAAAATTAAAAAAAATTAATTAATTAAATTTGAACAGATTGGATGAGGGAATATGATAATAACTTATTATTATTCTGCTTAAATTGCAAATAATTATGTTTAATAGTGATTAAAAGCTGGTTATTTTCAATTAAATCTTGATTGTCTAATAAATTATACCGTTATGTTCATTTTGATTTGCTGACCCCTTTTATTTTTCAAGTTTCTCTTAATAAAATTAATAAAATAATAAAAACAAGGTAGAAAAAAAATTCAGTTTTTATCTTATTTGTTTCATTTTTAAAAATAATAAATAAAAAATGAAAGAAAAAATAAATAAAATAAAATAATGAAAAAATAATAAATATGTGTCAGGTTAGCAACGCTGTCCGCATTCATTATGTTGTTACACCTAATTATTATCCATTTATTTTTCACATTCATTCTAATTGTTACCAGTCATTGGTATCATTGCCTTTGGCCATAATTGATTAGGTAAAGGGGTTTTTCTTTTGCCACAACAATAGTAGTTTTATGATTCTGCCCATTGTATTCTAGATTCATTCTTCCATTTAAAATTTGATTGACAGTTTTTGTAAAAATACAATTAAGTGGAGATAATTAGAAATTAATAGATTTAAATCCCAGTTAAAAGTGAACAAAATAGTACTAGTATAAAAGGGTATGCACACTCAATAGGCACGCAATAAAAAAAAAAAAGTACCGGAGAGATACTAGAAAAGATCCTAAATATACACGATTGGCAGAAATTTGAAAGTTCGAATTACAGAGAAAGGGGGAAAACAAGCACTTTGATTACTTGACTCTTGTATATTTGATATGTACATGTAATTGTTTTCATTTTGAGAGATTTTTGTTCGTGTCAGTCTCAGACACCCTAAACCCTATCAAAATACTATATTTTTTCAAATAAAGAATGAGTCTTAGGAACCCTAAACCCTATCAAAATACTATATCTTTTCAAATAAAAAATGAGTCGAATAGGAACCCTTTGTATAAATAAAAAATAAAAAATGAGTCGAATAGGAACCCTTTGTATAAATAAAAAACTGAGCAAATTTGTGAATTGGGATCTTGATTTCTAATTATTAGTTCTCTTATGCATAATATTATTGTTTGCATCTAATTTATTATTTTTGTTTCTTTGTTTTCTTAACAAACCCATAAATAATGTTTTATTTCAAGTAAATTTGTGAAAATAAAAAATATATAAAACATTTGCAAATTTTCAAGAAAAAATATAAAACGTTTTCCAAAAAAATTAATAAAAATATCAAAATTTTCAAAATAAAATTTTTAAAATAAATAAAAAAATATATAAAATAATTTTCGAAATAAAAAATATATAAAAAACATTTTTCAAAATAAAAAATATATAAAATAGTTTTCAAAAATAAAAAAAATGTGAAACAATTTTTAAAAATATAAAAAGTAGAAATCTTCAAAAAAGTAAAATATAAAAGTTTCAAAACAGCTTTCAAGATAATTAAAAGAAAATATAAATCCTTTTCAAAAATAATAAAAATATTTAATTTTGAAAAAAAAAATGCAAAACAGTTTTAATAATAAAAACCATAAAAGGTATAATTTTTTTTAAAAAGATAAAAAGTTTTAAAATAGTTTAAAAAAAAAATGACAAAAATACAAAATTTCTAAAAAAGAAATTATCAAACATCATTAATCAATTTTCAAAAATAAAACTACATGTAACCTAATTTTCTATCATGGATAGAGAGACGCAAGACCAAGGTTAATCCTTGTTGGAAAAAAAATGTTTTCTTTGTTTTATTTTCACTTATTTGCATCTTTGTTTATTTTAATTATTATTTATTTGTATTGTGTTTATTTTAATTTATTAGCATTTGTTCCTTGTTTATTTATTTGCATTTTTTTATTAATATTTGTTTGTTTTATTATTTTACTTGTTTTTATTTATTTATCTTATTATAGTCATTTATTTCTTTTGGAAAAAATAATATTTTGTAAAACCACACTCTTTTCCTTATTTGATTAAAGGTACCGTGTTAGGATGAGCGTTGTAGGGAGGGTGCTAATACCTTCTCCACGCGTAATCGATTCCCAAATCCTAACTTTGGTTTGCAGAGTATTTCATTTTTTGTTTTTCTATGGTTTTTCAATAATAAGCTATAGTGACGACTCCCGATTCTCAATCAAAATATTTTTTAATTAATTTTTATCGTCCGTCATGATCCCGGTTGCGACAATAATTAATCCAAAAATATCATAAAAATAATGTCATCAAATTCCCTAAACTTAAAATCTTATTTTTCCTCAAGCAAAGGTAACTTGGCACAAATAGGCAATTATTTAGCAATAATATAACAACTAAAAAACATTCTCTCTTTTAATAAGTCTTGTTTTCAAAAGAGTATGAGAGGGGGTAAAAATTTTCAAGAAAGTTTTACAAAACTAATTCACCCCTTTGTTTTAGACTAGCCATAAATATTTTTCCAAACCCTCAACTTCTCACTTGAGAATGTTAGGATATGTCAAGTTGGACTCAAGCTATCAACTTGTGTATGATAGGGACAGAAGGATAATTAAACATACGAAAAGTTTTGGATATAATGATCTTATTTGTTACATTTTTGGTGAAATTAAACTAAATGGTGCAGAACCAAGAAACTCCAAGTATGCGTAATAAGGTGTAAAAGTTTAATCGTGATAGTTGCCATGGAGGAGAAATCTGAATGTTTAAAGAATAATCACACATGGACACTTGTGGATCTACTAAAAAAATTAGAAGGTAGAAGGATGTTAATGGGTATTCAATAAAAAAGAAGGAATATCAAATGTGGAGAAAGAAAGATTTAAAAAAAGATTGATAGTGAAAGGTATTATACAAGGAGAGGAAATCGGTTAGAGTGAGATATTCTCACATGTGGTAAAATATTATTCGATAATGTTTTTGATATCAAATTTTAATCAATACAATCTAGAGTTAGAACAATTGATGTAAAAACAACATTTTGTATGGAAACTTAGAGAAGACTGTCTGCATGAAACAATCTAACGGGTTTGTTAAAGATCAAAGAAAGCTTTGTTTGTTGAAGAAATAATTGTATGGTTTGAAACATAGTCTACGACAATGGTATAAGATGTTTGATGATTTCTTTAGTAAGACGAGGTTTAAAAGGTGTAGTTTTCGTAGTTATGTCCACATTTTGAAAAGAGTGTGCTAGTTTTTCTCTTCATATATACTATATCCTTATAGCCAATCACCATAAAGATGAGAAAAAAGACTTAAAAAAATAAACTCAAAGTTTGAGATGAAAATTTTGGTCCCTTTAGGTGAATGCTAGGAATGAATATATAGATGGATCAGATGATGGGGAAGTTGTGTATATCTCAACAAGGCTATTTGGAGAAAATTTTTAAAGAGGTTTAGAATTCATCAGTCTAAATCAGTAAGTGTTAGTATTCTCACAATACTTAAGGATTTGATGAAGCCATGCAAGACATGACCAGCAAGCCAAAGCAAGCAAGTGGAAATCTGTTCTAGGCTGTGTCTTAGTGTGAGTGAGTATGATTGGCCTTGAAAGAGAACCTATGCACATCTAAGGAGAAATTCATTAGCACATGGGTTAAATGATTTAAATCAAACCATAAAAAGGTTTTAACTTCAGTTAAAAACAGTTTTGGAAAATAAGATAGTTAAAACAGTTTTGGAAAATAAGGTACTGAACTATTATGAACTGATTTCAAGTTAAGCCGAATCAATTTATTCGTGTCTGAGCATAACTGAATTAACAGTTTTTGGAAAAACAAAGTACTGAACTATTACAAACTGATTTCAGGTTAAGCCGAATCAATTTATTCGCGCCTGAGCTTAACTGAATTAATTGTTTTTCTGAAAATCTGTTTTGAGCTCTTCTTCTATAAAACAGTAGGTTTTTCAAGTGCGAAAACAAGAAAGAAACAAGAAAAAGAAAGAGCACGAGAAAAGAAAGAAGAGAGATACATTTTCGAAAATCACAATCACTTTGAAATACATTCTGTGAGAAATACTGTGAGAGATTCTGCTGTTTTCATAATCAGTTTCGAAAGAGGGCTTTTACTTGAAGAATCAATTCTGACTAAAGTGTGCTACTGCGTTTCTTCAAGACTGTGTACATGCCTTTCTTTCTGCGCCAATCAGGGAGTTTTTCTAAACCCTTCTTGATCCTGTTTGAATCAAGATTTGAGGTGTTTTCATTGTAATTCTGTGAAATTTATTGAACGTTTGTACTGTTTGGGCTTTAGAAGTAAGCCTGTGTTTTCTGCTGAAATTGATTGGAATCTGCGGGGAGCAGTAGATCAATTTGCAGGGTTTTGATTTCTACGGGGAGTAGAAATTGACTGGTCTGGGCTATAGGTGTTAGCCTGGGGTTTCTGCTGAAATTGATTGGAGGCTGCGGGGAGCAGTGGATCAATTTGCAGGGTTCTGATTTCTACGGGGAGTAGAAATTGACTGGTTTGGGCTATAGGTGTTAGCCTGGTGTTTCTGCTGAAATTGATTGGAGGCTGCGGGGAGCAGTGGATCAATTTAGCAGGGTACTGATTTCTACGGGGAGTAGAAATTGGTTGATTAATTGTATGTGAACAATTAATTGAGTTAGTGGAACTTTCTCTGCAAGTTGTGCAGAGAAGACTGGACGTAGCCCTGTGTGGTGAACCAGTATAAAATTGATTGTGTCTCTTCTTCTTGAACCCTTTTCTTATAATTCTTGCACAACACAATGAATTAAATTGAAAGATTGAATTAATTTCTGGTAATCTTGATAAAACTGGTGTATGTCCTCAGCTGTATATTGAAGTGTAACTTGAATTGTGTGATTGATTCTGATTATTCAACTGTAGCAGTTTATGAAATCTTGATTAGCAGATTGTTTCTTTTCAAACATTGAATTACATACAACATTAACTGGAAATTGATTGCATTGCTGAAAAATTGAATAATCTGCAATATCACATCAGTTTTAATTTTGAACAAATCTGATTTGAAAGTTGTTCTACAAAGTTAAGAATCTGAGTTGTTGCATACTTAAGAGTTCATTTCTGCAGTATGATTCTTGATACTTTTTTGTATTTGATCTTGTGCTGACATTGAAAATTGACTGTGGCTGAATTACTGTAAAATTGCAGAATTGATATTATTGTTGTGTGTTCTTGGTGAAACTAAACAATTGAATCTGCTCTGAATAATTTTCAATTTTGCATCAATTACTGGTGGTAAGAAAATTTATAAGATTTACTAATATTGATTGAAAATAGTTAAGTGCTTTGTTAGAAGTGTTAAATTAGTATTTTGTAATACTGTTCTTCTTTGCTTTCATTCAAGTTTGATTTTTGTGTGTTTCTGTGTTGAGTGTATATTGAAATTAAAACAGTGTGAACCTGACCTGATTAATGTGCTGCTGTAATTTACAATTCAGTGTGATTGAGAATTTGCTGTGTGCTTATATCTGTCAGTATAACAAATTGATTCATTCGTGCCTTGAATCAATTTATTTCTTTACAGTACTCTATATCTTTAATACCAAGATT
>Ga0209489_104474_pt1 | contig 25651 bp, 8 predicted proteins | sample SiratrowhiteBW_FD_187527 | JGI IMG/M metagenome (GOLD analysis project Ga0209489, IMG submission 187527) | Root nodule microbial communities of legume samples collected from California, USA - Siratro white BW (SPAdes) (version 2) | ecosystem: Host-associated > Plants > Roots > Nodule | place: USA...
TGTTTTGGAAGGTCTTTCCATGGAGAATTGTTATTCTCTGTTTAACAAATGGGCATTTAAGGAAGGCGAAGAAAAAAAAAATTCAAATCTAGTAGAGATCGGAAAAGAAATTGTGAAAAAATGTAGAGGGGTTCCACTAGCAATGCGAACTTTAGGAAGTTCTCTGTTCTTAAATTTTAATTTAGAAAGGTGGGAGTTTGTGAGAGACCATGGCATATGGAACTTAAAGCAAGAAAAAGATGACATTTTACCTGCCCTTAAGTTGAGCTATGACCAAATGCCTTCCTATTTGAGGCACTGTTTTGCTTTCTTTTCTCTTTACCCAAAAGATTTTGGCTTTACTAGTGCTGAAATTGTTAATCTTTGGGTGTCACTGGGGTTACTTCGGTCTCAAGTTGGAAGTCAAAAGCTAGAGAATGCTGCAAGACAGTACATAGACGAGTTACATTCGAGATCATTTCTTGAGGATTTTGAGGACTTTGGCCACCTTTACTATTTCAAAGTGCATGATTTGGTACATGATCTTGCCCAGTATGTTGCAAAAGAAGAGATTCTTGTGGTAAACTCAGCTACCCGGAATATACCTGAGCAAGTAAGGCATTTATCAGTTGTTGAAAATGATTCACTTAGGCATGCTTTGTTCCCCAAGTCAAGAAGTGTGAGAACTATATTATTTCCGACAGATGGAGTTGGTGTTGACCGTGTAGCTCTTTTGGATGCATGGATAACAAGATACAAATTCTTGCGTATTTTGGATTTAAGTGATTCCTCTTTTGAGACACTTCCCCATTCAATTGCTAAACTTGAGCATCTGCGAGCTCTCAGTCTTGAAAATAACCTCAAAATAAAAAGGCTTCCTCATTCTATATGCAAACTACAAAATTTGCAAGCTTTGTCTTTGAGAGGATGTGCGGAGCTTGAAACATTGCCTAAAGGATTAGGAAGGTTGATCAGCCTTCGAAAATTGTTTATCACCACCAAACAGTCTATTCTGTCAGAGGATGAATTTGCAAGCTTGATAAATCTTCATACTTTGAGTTTTGAATTTTGTGACAATCTGATGTTTCTGTTCCGAGGGACACAACAACTCATATCCCTTGAAGTTTTGATTGTTCAATCATGCAGGAGCCTAGAGTCCTTTCCTTTTCATATTCTCCCTAAACTGGAGGTTCTGTTTGTCATAAGGTGTGAGATGCTAAATCTGTCCTTGAACTGTGAAAATCCTATCCCCAGATTGAGGATGAAGTTTCTGCATATTGAGCAGTGTCCAAGGCAACAGACATTGCCTCAATGGATTCAAGGAGCTGCCGACACTTTGCAGACATTGTTAATTTCAAATATGCATAGTCTTGAGATGCTTCCTGAGTGGCTTACAGCAATGACTCGTCTTAAGATTCTTCATATTGTTAACTGTCCTCAGCTGTTGTATCTCCCAAGTGACATGCATCGCCTCGGGGCCCTTGAAGATTTGAGCATAGATGGTTGTGCTGAATTGTGTCGAAAATGTGAGCCGCAATCTGGTGAGTACTGATCCTTTATTGCTCACATCAAACACCTTTCCATTGGTGAAACAAGAGAAGGGAAACTCCTTTTCCAAATGCAGAAGCGGATTCGGTTGAAATTGCAGGATTTGTGTAGCGTTAAGAGCATGTAGAAGACCACAAAACAGTATGGAGCAAGAGAAATGAACTGTTTAATATCCCCTCAAACAAGTTCTCAAGTTCAAGTGTGGATGGAAAAAACATGGTTGGTAGGAAATGTTCCACTAAAAGTGACCCACTGGGTTCTCCATTGGAGATTAGTCATCTATGAAACTGATGGATACTTTACACCAATGACTTTGTAAAGCCATTATTAGTAGGTATTTTAATTTCTAAGGTTTGTCTCTTAAATACTTCAACTATTAATTTGTGAAAGAAAACATTATTCCTGATGATAGATACTGCATAGAGCCCTCAAACATTCGATGTAAAGCTAAATCTATTTCCTTTTCATTATGTTCCTTTGATTTTTAAATCTCACCTAAAATTCATGAGATCCATCCACTAATAAAATTCATGTAGAAGTTGTGCCCTTATCTACCTCTAAGGGAGGTGTTAGCTTTGCTACAAAATGAGATAAAACTCAGGTTATTATTGATCCTATATACTCATGACTGAGACCATACTCTAATAGTTCAATGTCCAATTTCGTCATTATTCCTGTCAAATCGAACTTTTGCAATAAATCAATTCTCACTATAATATAAAAAAGCACTAAAAATAGAACCTCAAATGCCAAGAAGTTATGAGTAAGGGTAGTGTTACTTGTTCAATCTTTTGATACCTTATCTCTGATCCTTGCACAGCTTTACTAACAAAATATACCAACTTTACTAACAAAGGATCATTCTTTTTTAAACAATGGAAACAAGAAAACCCCTTGTCTCTTACTGTTGACAAGAACCTTGACAAAGAGGCTAGCCTACCCATCAGTTGTTGCACCTCCTTTAACTCTTCCACTAGTTGAGGTCATCTTTCCTCGATCACCATATTTGGGTCTAAGTCTATGGTATTTATATCTTGATTATTTTGCACCACATAAGTGTTTATCCTATTTCATAGGCTTCCTTCATAATACCTACATGTCACATGTTGATCAACTTTTATAACTCCCACTATATGTCAAATATTTTACCTTTAAATGAAAGGTTGACACGAATGGTCCCAATTTATTCAACAATGACAACTACGTACCTTCTCATAAGAGTTTTTGCACACTCTCATTTTCCAAAGGATCGGAACTCCCTTGACCTACCAGTACCTAATGAATGTTGTGACTTGTCATCACCACCAAAATCACCACAGGGGTCATCTTCATGTGGTATAACTCCCTGTAAATCCTTATTTAAGAAACAGAGCACTAGTCTTTTACTTCCCTTCTACAAGGTTTATTTTTTCTAATAAAGACATGACTAACCTTTTATATCTTTTCCTGGCCAAGCTAGTTGTTCCCCCTTCAGCAAATGCTTCTACAGTCATATTAAAATCACCCAATTTGGGTGTTTCATGATCATCAGTATTCCTTAGTTTGCCTGGTTTCTTCTCATGTTAAAAATTTTGTCCTTTATGTTTTTATGCATATACAAGGATCCTTCCCTCACAAACATTTCAACATGTCGGATCAACATGAAACAATTTTCTGTGTCATGCTCATATGATCATGGAAATCATACCATGTTTATTGAGTAGCTCCTTCCTTGACATATTGTTAGCATAATTGATTCAAAACCTAACTAGTTTTTCATATGTTCGTATGGTAGGAAGTCTCATACAGTTGAAAATGCCTACCTTAAGTTTTCAAATGTGTTCCCCATTATTTCCGAATCAACTCCCTTTCAGCTTAACACCTTTACATGTATTGGAATGATTTCTATCCTTCTTCTCTTCTAATCTCTTCTTAGTTATCAATTCCCTAGCTATGTAGCACGAATGCTCGTATGGACACGGACACTAACACTTCGACAAGTGTAATCTTTAAAATAAAAGACATGGAGGCAGAGATCTATATATTACATTATTATGAATTATATAGATTGACAATCAAAATTTATGTATTAAAAAATCATCTATGAACAATGTTAGCCAAATATAACAAAAAATAATATTAAAAAATCATCTATGAACAATGTTAGCCAAATATAACAAAAAATAAATCTAATTCATCTATCTAAAATTCAAAAAGTGTAAAGAAACATATATAATCTAAATATTCCTTATTATATATAGGATTTGTTTCATATTTCTATAATCATAACAAAAACTTATACAATAAATTTATGAATTTTTAAAAAACTACTGAATTAGTCCCTTTTAAAAATGTGTTGAAACCGTGTTAAAATTGTCAGATATTAAATAAATATCTTTTGAATTAAATATTTTACTGATACATGTCATATGAGTGTCAGTATGGGATTAGTGTCGAATATAGAATAATCCATTTAAGAAGCGTGTCCAAGCTTCATAAAACCAGCCTCAATATCAGAGGTTGCCCTCAATCTTACTTCCACCATGCTTTTGGCCCTTTGCTGAATCAATGATTTGTAAGGGAGCCTCAATATCAGAGGTTGCCCTCAATCTTACTTCCACCATGCTTTTGGCCCTTTGCTGAATCAATGATTTGTAAGGGAGACCCTTTATGAAGGTATGAACAAACATAACCTATTTGGTTGAAGAATCTACATCGTGACACTATAAAGTTGACCAAGATATGCTTTCAAAGATTCTTCTAACCCATGTTTTGACATTAATAAATCCTCAATCTAAGGTGACTTTAGTTTGTTTGCAACAAATTGGGGCACAAATAATATCAAGAATGTTTCAAAAGAGGTAATGAATTCATCTAGAAGAATGTTGAACCAATCCAAAGTCATATCCGCCAATGTTCCAGCAAACATTTTGCATCAAACACCATTTAACCGTCCACGGATCATCATTTGAGTGTTATTTGAGTATCAAATAATCCCGATTTATCTCTTTTACCTATTCTTTTTGTTATTACATTGTTTTAATTATCTTAAAGTGTAGAGTCTTGATATTGATAGTGACTGATTCTTTAATTAACATTTATTAGTGAATAAAAGGTTGGGTGGTCCTCCATATTTAGCTTCTTAGGTGTAAAGGATCATACATCTTCATTCCTGCTAGTATATAGTCTCCCAATTTTAAGAATGGACAAAACATTGTCTATCAAGTCGAAATAGTATAAATTACATTGTTAGTATAATTATGAACTACAAAAATACTTATACTACAATCATATCTTTACATGTCACCGATTTATTTTTTTTCATAAACATGGTCCATCCTAAAGTTGACATTCATAGAAGAAAATATGCTCAGTTTGGCTTCTATTTAACAAACATCTTTTTTATTTGGCATTTTGGGATTGTTATTATATTACAGTTGTGCATTTTTAAGAATTTATTAAAATAAGTATTGACAATAACACTTATAGTTTATACCGTAACTTTAAGTAAATTACACAGCATGAATTGTATTAGATTGATTTTGAAAATTAATAAACTAAATTGGACTTATCAATAATAAAAACTAAAATTAAATAAAATAGTAATTTGGTCATGATATAAGAAGTAACTTCTGCAAGAAGCTCGAGCAGAATTGTGCTCCCATAATAATATATTGCACATAATACTACGACAAACTATTAAAAGTTTTCTTCTATTTACTAACCAAAACAGAATCTATCAGTGAAATACTGCTAACCACCATGATCCTAACACAATTATGATAACTAATGCAAACCAATCACACAGCAGACCTAAAATGGATGGATTCTGAACAAATTAATGACATATATGCATCAAATCCAAAATTTCCATAATGTGTAGTTCAAAGATGGAATCTTCTTTTTTGTGTGGTTTGGAAATATTGGGTATCCAAGTTTCAGTCTAAGTCTCAGTAAAAATGAGAAAGTTGAGCAATATATAAAAAAAAAACACCCATAAACTTATTGTCTTAAGGTTGAAGGTAACGTCATCCCCTTACGTGATTTGACTCATTTCTCATTCTTGTGAGATCTCTCGGTTATATCCCTTCGGATTCTTCCAACAAAAAAAACATAAAGTTAACATAACCAAAGCAGAGCAGATTAATATTATTGGCAGGCATGCACAACAAAAAAAGGCAACTAACCCATATCGATTAATGTTATAAGCAAGCATGCACAACAAAAAGAACGCAACTAACCCATATCTTTTACCTCAAATTAATTGTTAGAAATATTCAAGAGAGCAGCTATAAAAGTGTAAAGATCGTTAAGATGGCCACAAAATAATATTTTTGTTAGATGATTTCATACATGATCAGAATTTAGATTGAAGCCTCCATAGTGTGCAACATTTCAATTTTCCTAATGCAGTTCAAGCGCAGTCGTGAAAGCATTTGAAAAAGGAGTTTCCTTTTTCTTGTTTCTCCAATGGAAACACGTTTGATGTGAGCGATGAAGGACCAGTACTCACCAAACTGTGGTTCACATTTTCGACCCAATTCAGGGCAACCATCTATGATCAAATCTTCAAGGGCTCTTAGACGATGCATGTCACTTGGAAGATGCAACAACCGAGGACAGTTAACAATATGGAGCATCTTAAGATGAGTCATTGTGTTAAGCCACTCAGGAAGCATCTCAAGCCAATGACAGTTTGAAATTAACAATGTTCTCAAAGTATTGGAGGCTCCTTGAATCCATTGAGGCAATTCCTGTTGCGGTGCACATTGGTCAATATGCAAATATTTCATCATCAATCTCTGGATTGGTCTTTCGCTGTTCAGGGACAGATTTAGCATCACGCACCTTGTTACAATCAGAACCTCAAGTTTAGGGAGAATATGAAGAGGTAAGGACTCTAGGCTCCCACATGATTGAATGACCAAAACTTTAAGGGATGGGAGTAGTGCTTGTGCCCCTCGGAACAAAAACTTCAAATTGTCACAGTATTCAAAAATCAAAGTGTGAAGATTGTTCAAGCTTGCAAATTCATCCTCTGGCAAAATACACTGTTTTGTGGTTATATACAATTTTCTGAGGCTGATTAACATCCCTAATCGTTTAGGCAATGTTTCAAGGCCCAAGCATCCTCTTAAAGACAACATTTGTAAGTTTTGGAGTTTGCAAAAAGAATTAGGAAGTCTTTTTATTCTGCAGTTATTATCAAGAATGAGAGCTCGCAGATGCTCCAATTTAGCAATTGAATTAGGAAGTGTATCAAAAGAATAATCACTTAAATCTAAATACCGTAAGTATTTGTATCTTTTTATCCATGTTTCCAAAAGAGATTCACTGCCAACACCCACTCCATCAACGGGAAATATTATAGTTCTCACACCTCTGGAATTGGGGAACAAAGTATGGCTTAGTGAGTCATTTTCGACAACTGATATATGCCTTACTTGCTCAGGTATTTTGCGAGTATGAGAGTTCACCATTAGAAACTCCTCTTTCGCAACATAGAGCGAAAGATCATGTACCAAATCATGTAGTTTAAAATAGTAAACTGTGCCAAAGTCCTCAAAGTCCTCCAGAAATGACCTTGAATAGAACTCATCTATGTATAGTTTTCCAACATCCTCTATCTTCTGACTTCCAAATGGTGATCGAAGTAATCCAAGTGTAACCCAAAAGGTAGCAATTTCAGCACTCGTAAAGCCAAAATCTTTAGGATAAAGAGAAAAGAAAGCAAAGCAGCGCCTCAAGTGGGATGGCATTTGATCATAGCTCAACTTTAGGGAAGGTAAAATGTCGTCTTTCTGTTGTTTTAGATTCCATATCTCATGGTCTCTCATAATTTCCCATCTTTCTAAATCAAAAACTGAGAACAGGGAACTTCCTGAAGTTTTCAGTGCTAGTGGAACCCCTCGGCACTTTTTCACTATTTCTTTTCCAATTTCCACTAGATTTGGGTGTTCTTTTTCTTCACCTTCCCTAAATGCCCATTTGAGAAACAGAGATAAGCAATTCTCCGCAGAAAGACCTTCTAAAACATACGAGGGAATAGTGCCCATCATGGAAGCAATTGATTTACTCCGTGTTGTCACTAAGATTTTGCTTCCCCACCCACCAACTTTAATTAAATCTTTCAACTCTATCCATCTTGCACGATCATCATTCCATACGTCATCCAAGACTAGTAGATACTTCTGACAAGAAAGTTTGTGTCTAAGACGACTTTGTAACTGCTCAATGTCTAAGTTGTTAATGCTTTCTTGAGGAACAACAGAAATGGTTGGATCACAAGCAGAGTTGATCATTTTAACAATTATCTGCCTTATGTCAAAGTCATCAGAGATACACACCCACATCTTCAACGGGAAAAGATCATCCATTCTCTTATCATTGAACACCAACTTTGCTAGTGTGGTCTTCCCCAACCCTCCAATACCCACTGTGGGAATAACACAAACACTTTGACCTCCATAGCCATCACCATGAGGGTGAGGTTGCATCAAGAGCTTCATAATTTCTTCTCTCTCCTTCTCCCTTCCTATAACCCCTGAAGCATCAACATGAGAATAAGTCATTTCTCTCCTTTGCACAAGGCTGTGATCAATATCAATCCTCTCAAGACCAAACTTGCGCCCATCAGCTGCTATCTTATCCAATCTACGCGTAACATTTTTTATTTGCCTAGCCATCCTAAAACGGAAAACAAGACAATTAGATGAAGAAAAGAAGTGGTCTACCTTCATCCTGGTGCTGTTTGAAGCTTTGAGAACTTGTTTTCTCAGGTTTTGGCACTCAAATCCATCCAACACATTCTCAGCATCTAGGCATACGTTTTGAATCTGCCTGAGCCATTCACGCAACCCATGCTTCTTCTCCTTCTTCTCCTCTGCATCCAACAACACGCCTTTTACAATTGACAAGGTGTCTCTCATACCTTGCACATTCTCATACAGATCAAAGCCTCGAGAAACTTCTTCATAAAGATTAGATGCAAGCTTCCCTAGCAGGGATTCAGCAATTTCGAAGACAAAATATTCGGCCATGTTCTTAGTGAAAGAGCAGAAAGTAGTTGGTGTAGAAGTTTGTGTTTGTGGGGTTTGTGCCTCCACGTCCATTGTACCATTCTACCCGGATAGTCTTATGACAAGTCAAACAAATTGAGTTTAAGTCTCTCAAAGTCAATTTTCACTGTTTAAGCTTAAATGTTACTTTTAGTTGTTTATCTTTTTGGTGTTTGTCTTATGACAAGTCAACCAATTGAGTTTAAGTCTAGAATATTTTAATATACTGTTTACTTGTATAATATGTAACAATAGAAACTTATACAATAAATTTTATAGTTTTTAGAAGATTATTGTATTAGTTTCTTTTAAAATTGTTTTAGAAAACTTCATAGATTGTATCAACCAATGTTGGGTAGGAAATTTTAGTCTTTTTAATAGATAATATATGTGGAAGTTTAAAATTATCTTATCAAGCATAATAATTAGGTTATATTCATTATCAAATTCTTTCCATGCCAGAAAATAATCTAAGCCATCAATTTTGAACCGAAACCTTTATTTGTTAACAGGGGCTGGAGTTCAGAACTGCACAGAGACTTCATCTCAAAAAATGAGAAAATTAAACAAAATCACATTAGAAAGTTGTCTTTCTTTTCTTCACTGTTGTATAGTCTTTTCAATAATAGCTATGAACTTCAACGATCAATGCCTTCAATTTTGTCTTCCACCTCCGAATACAACTGCCTGAGCTTCTCAATATTGTCTTCTGAAGTTTCCCAGTAACCACGTCCATTGGCTTCCAAGAAAGTCTGCACCAGCTTCCTGAAGGAGTTTGGATTAGTATTCATGAGCTTGTTCAGCATTTGCTCATCTTGAATGAAAGTTGTGTTGGCTTCTTCGTACACCCAGTTGTCAACTTGGCCTGAAGTTGCACTCCATCCCACTGTATTGGTTAGTCTCTTCTCAATCTCACGAACACCCTCATATCCAGTAGACAGCATGCCTTCATACCACTTTGGGTTCAACAGTTTGGTTCTTGCGTCAAGTCTAACTGTCTCAGAAAGTGTGCGTACCTGAAAAAAAAATGTACCCAGAAGGTCATAACAAATTCTTTGGCATCTACAATACAAAGGTCCTGCTTGATTATTGATAAACATTTGGAAGAAAGAAAGGGTAGAATGAATTAAGCTTCTTTCATAAGTTAAAATCAACTTTCTGAATAGTTTATTCTCCTGTAGATATTTACTGAATAGTTTATCCAAATACGTCAGACTCAATGTTATTTGAGGATCTTTTGTAGTTTGGAAAAATGTCAAAGCAAGCTTGAAAAATAGGAGATTCACTGGAGCAATTTATACCTGAGCATTGGCAGTAGTTGTGTCAGCAATGTATGCACTGGGCTTTTTCCCATCTTTCCTTAGATTCTGAACCAGATTAGTTGGGTCTGAGTCAAAGTAATGACTAACATCAGTGAGGGAAATTTCTGATGAATCAAGGTTTTGGAATGTGGCATCTGCTGTGCTTAGAGCCATCTCAAAGACTTTTCTTTTCTCAGTCATGCCAGCACCTGGGGCATCAGAATCAAAAGCAAAAGACTTTCTGCTAAGATACATGTCCTGAAGCTGCTTCTCATCATTCCATGAGGAATTCTCCACAGCCAGGTTTATGTTTGAGGAGTAGGAGCCGGAGGCGTTGGAGAAGATCCTTGTTGCTGCCTCTCGAACTTCAACTCCTAGGGCTTGAGCTTGTTCTAAAGCATGCTTCCTTACATAGTTTTGCTCTGCTGGTTCATCTAATTCAGCAACCATCTTAACTGCTCTGTCTAGAAGGTTCATCTGAGTAATGAATAAATAAAAAATGTTAGCAACCAAAGCAATCTAGCAACAAACAGCCTGATAAAACAAAACTTTAGATAGCTCTTGTGCAAAACTTTTAACTCGATCATCATCAGAGTTTTTGATGTAACAACCGCTTTCAATTCAATGAAGGAGAATAATCATTGAGATGTGAGAAAAAGGTAGGAACTCAGAAATATTTCTATAGCATGACTCTTCCAGTGGCCAAATTAAAATATGAAGAGTGCAACTGCAAGTTTCAATTCTGAACAATAATGGCAATATTTCACAAAATGATGTAACACGAGAAATACTAAATTGGTCTAAAGCCCCACTAATAGAAAAACAGCAAGAGAAGCAATACCTGATTGATGAAAAGGTCTCTAAACACGCCTGAGCAATTAACAACAACATCAATCCTAGGCCTTCCAAGCTCTTCAAGACTGACAGGTTCCACCCGGTTTACCCTACCAAAAGTATCAGCCACGGGCAACACACCAATCATCCACAAGACTTGAGCCAGTGATTCACCATATGTTTTAATATTATCAGTTCCCCACAATACAAGTGCAATTGTCTCGGGATATTTTCCACCGTTCTCAGCTTTCTGCCTCTCAATCAACCTGTCTACCACTACTTTGGCACTCTGCATTGCAGCAGTTGTAGGAATAGCCTGTGGGTCCAGGGCATGAATATTCTTTCCTGTTGGCAAAACTTTAGGATTTCTTATTGGGTCACCACCAGGCCCTGGCTCCACATATTTACCTTCCAAGGCTTGCTTTAAACTTCCAACTTCATTATCAGCCACAACCAACTTCAAGCATTCTCCCAGGAACATAAACAAGGTTCTAAGTTTTTCCCTATCAGCACGATAAAATTTGGTGTCTGACAAGTACTGAATCCATGGCTCATTTATGCCAAATCCCAGGATAGAGCTAAGCTTATCAGCTACATCAACAACTTGACCCTTATTATTGGTAGTGCGCTCCACAAAAGCAGTGATTGCTCCACGTGATGCCTCTGTTATTTGCCTGAGAAGCTCTACATCCTTCAATATTCCTTTGTTACTGCCTCTATACACATCTTCTATATCTCTTCCCACAGTGTCAGCTAATATTCCTGGAAGAGAAGAAATACCCTCTTCAGGACGATCAAGTGCAGCAATGTTCACCAGTGTAGCGACTGCTTCCAAAGCTGAGGGAGGCTCACCAATGACATGAAGCCCACAAGGTAATAGACGAGACTCAATCTCCATGATCTTGGCATACACCTTTCCAACCACCAGATCGCGCTCTTTAGGTGGGATCTCCACACCCTCATCTGGCAGTGTCACATCTTTGTCAAGATTGCATTGTTTAGCTGTGCTGATAATTGAACTCACAATTTGCGCCCCACGACCAGTGTCTTTGAGGGACTGATATGAGGAGATGAGCTCACTTAACTGCTTAAGACCTTTGTATAGTCCAGCATTTTCTGCTGGAGGAGTCAGATAGCTAATGGTGTTTGCGTAACTTCTGCGCTTGGCTATGGTGGCCTCAGAAGGGTTGTTTGCAGCATAGTAATACACATTTGGAATATTTCCAATTAGACTGTCGGGATAACATGCATCACTCATCCCCACCTGTTTTCCAGGCATGAATTCAAGGGAACCATGTGTCCCAAAATGAAGAACAGCATCAGCTTTGAAGATTTTCTCAACAAAGGAATAAAATGCTGCAAATCCATGATGAGGGCTGGCAGATTTGGAGAAAAGCAGCCTCATTGGATCCCCTTCATAGCCAAATGTAGGCTGAACACCTATGAAGACATTACCATATTGTTTCCCATATACCAACAGATTTTCTCCATCTGCATTCAGATTGCCAGGGGGTTTTCCCCAATTCTCTTCCAGTGCCGTGGAATAGGGAGTCAAATTCTGGTACTCTCGGACGCTCATTTTGTAAGCAACGTTCAAATTTGGACTGCTGAATTGAGCTTCTTTGTCATGAATTACGTCTTCAATCAAAGCTTCTGGAGTCTCTGGAAGGCCGTCAACGTTATAACCATCTCTTTTTAGTTCTTTCATAACTGAGTATATGGAGGCAAAGACATTGAGATAGGCAGCAGTTCCCACATTTCCTTTGTCCGGAGGGAAACTGAACACGGTGATAGCTAGTTTCTTCTCTTCCTGCATGGATGCAATTTCTTAAGTGAATTTCAATAATAAAGTCAACTTTTCAAACAGGATAGATCAGAAAATGGTGCAAATTCAAAATGCTGATGAATGCAAGAAAGTAATACTTCAGTCCCCTGCATACAGATGGATTACATTACAGTACAACCACGATCGAAGACAACAAGATGGGGAATTTTTCGACACTAAATTAAAAAAAAAAAACATACATGAATAAATTAACATTGTTCCACAACATAGTTTTGAGAAGAAAAAACTTGTTTTATTTCCTACTATTGATGTTCTTCTATTCAAAAAGGAAAAGGAATAGACAGAGAGAGCTAACAAGGTTGAAACTTGAAACATGAAACCAGTCAAATACAATACAACTACAGGAGTGCAATATACAGTATAGCAGTCGTATTGGGTATCAGCTTCAAACAAATAAAAGAAAAGGGTTTATTCTATTTTGTCTGAACCTTTTTCTGATTTCTTACTTTATTTCCTAATATAAATTTTGACAAATCAAAGTCCCTAATTTTTTTTAGTTGCCAAACTTTTAGTCAAGCGACTTGTCATGACATCAAAAAGTCTAGCAGCATTCTCAGGTGTAACTTTTAGTATAAAATATGCTTCTAATTTCACATATGTTAAGAAAAGTTAAAGGCATCAAACTAATTGACGAGAAATTAAAAAGTAGACATTGTTATTCCGACAAACTCCTTGATGACACGGCAAGACACTAGGCTGCCAACATCACTACTTTGTCATTAATTAATATTGTTACTTGATAGCAAGGACTACATGTGGTAACAGAAAAAATTTAGGACAACATAGATACTAAACCCATGAGTGTGCGTGTGTAAATAGGATTGTTGTCATTAGATTTAATGGTACAATTTTAGGATTTTTGCTTGCAAAATTGCCAAATTTGTAACAGGCTTGGTTACAGTCCGACTTAAACTGGATAAGTATATATAGAGGTTCAAAGAAATGGTTAAAACCTTTGATTTTCTTTTCAATTCAGCCCATCTGATTGCCCTGATGCAGAGTTGTTCCACTCTCTTATGAAGAGCATGAGATTTTCCTGAAAATATATCAATTAACCAATAAACAACAGAAAAATTATGCAAAAGGATAATATTTCAATATCTATACTGATTCCAATATTCATGCTTTTATGAAAATGTTAATTTATTAGTTCTGAAAAGAAAATTCTCCTAGATTCCTATCTAAAGATTAATACTTGAAACATAAAACTTAAGACATCTGCATCAGTCATCACAAAAAGTTAAAAGTGGGTTGTGAAGAAAAGAGATCATGATTACCTGTTTTAGGATCTCGACCAGCAAAAACAATTGGCTCCATGCCTCCATCTAGCTCTGGTAGAGCAACTTGAAGAGCAACCTGTATTGGATGAAGACCAAGAGTACTGTTGAGCCATTCTTCTGTTGTCTGAAACACCAGTGGCAGGGCAACAATGTAAGGAACATCAAGTTTCATCAAAGCCTCAACCGCCCTTGGATGGTCCTGCCTTGCTGGCCCTCCAACAAGAGCAAAGCCAGTGAGGGATACCACAGAATTCACAAATGGTTTCTTCGTAATTGGATCAATGAAGAACTTCTCCACTGGCCCTGAAAAGTCAAGTCCACCAGCAAAAATGGGAATGACCTTAGCCCCTCTAGCCTCCAGCTCCATGATCACAGCCACATAGTGTCCTTCATCACCAGTCACAATATGACTCCTTTGCAAAACCAAACCAATGACAGGTGCATTCGGGGACTTCAGCTTCTCATTTGCATCCCTTCTAGTACCATACCAATTCAAATACTCCTTCACATCATCATACATACAAGGAGCCAAAGGGTGCCAAATCCCATTGTCCAAGTACAAAACCGGCTCCGAATACTCGATCTTTGTACCTTTCAGTGCTGGAATATAAGATCCAGAAATCATTTTCAGGAAATTCTGCAAGTTATCAGGAGACCCCCCAAGCCAAAATTGCAGACTCAGTATATAGAGCCTAGCATCCTGAGCTTTATCACTTGGCAAATACTTCAAAACCTTTGGCAATGTCCTCACAAGCTTCAACATGCTGTCAGCAAAGCCAGCAGACTGGGGCTTCTTTCTCTTGAAAAGCTGGAAAAAGGGACTCTTAGATTGTCCAAGCTGTGACATGCTGAAAGAACCCAACTTGTTAAGCCTCATCACTTCAGGCATTGATGGAAACACCAAAACTGCATCAAGCCTGTCCCTTTCTTTCTCCACTGCAACCTTGATCTTGAGAGCAAGCTCCTCCACAAAAATCAAAGACCCAATGAAGATGTTAGCATCCTCCAAGTCCTTGCAGAAAGTCTTATACGTTGACGCGTCTCGAAGCTCCTCAACCAAGTAACCCACAACCTCAAAGGAAGCATTTTTCCTTTTACCGTTGAGAGCCAGGACTGCAGCAGTGAGAGATGATTGGTACTGAGCCTCAAGGACCACATACACAATTTTAACTGTTGGTAAGTTTTGGTCATTCTCCGGAACTATTCTACGAACTTCTGGGGTGGTTTGGGTGAATAGACCATTGCCAATGGCAGCACATTTCACTCTCAGAGAGGATTTTGAGCTACCATTGTAACCAGCCTTTTTGGGAAGGAAAGAATGAAGAAAAAGATGCTTTTGGGCAAGAGAATGAAGCTGGTCAGGTTTAGAGCTTGGTAGAGTAAATGATGAAGATACTAAGGAAGCCATTGATAATCAGGTTAAGTAGAAAACAACAATTTCCTCTTACAACAAACTGATGATGACTAGAGAAGGGAAAGCAACACAAGCCAAGCAAAGAGAAAATTGCTTTGAAAGAAAAACTTGGGGCACTGAGGAGGAGCTTGTGCAGTTCTGCTCCCAAAGTTATGCACCCATTTCAAAGGTGTGTTCTTTCTCTTATGTTGGTTTTTGGAATGATGATTAGCTGTTGGATTTTATGTGATTTGTGTGGATGAAACTGAGAGAAGAATACGAAGCAGAGAATTGTAATTCAGTTCGTGGTGAGAGTTAAGACCACGTGGCCCAATGGATTTTTATACGAGTTAAAAAACTTTGAGGTAATTGTTAGTGTCACAGTGTTTATGTGAGAGAGTGACAAGGTGGATGACATGTCCTTGTTGGCACTATCTGTTAGCACCATTGCTATATCTCTCTATCTGTTGGGTTTTCATGCCATGGAGTTTCTTGAAATCTGATTGGTGGAAGCGGATTTCCTCAAAAGCGGTTGTAGAGGAGAGAGAAGAGGAGTGAATATCTGATGATGAGGATGAGAGAGAAATTGAGATTTTTGGAAGGACTTTTGGCTTGCATATAGATTCTTTGGTTTTATAATTTGTGTTCCACATTGAAAAGCGTCGTTAAGATTTCTTTCAAGTGACACCAATGGGGCCAAGTGGTTTGTACTTGGTCTTACGTTTGCAGAAAACTTACCACAAGTTCCCACAGATCGACTACGTTGCTTGTCTCTCTGCATTTCTTGAAATTGAAATTACGATTTTAATGTTAAGATTATAGTGATACTTTAAGTGAGTACATAATGAGTTTACAACAAGTGCTAAAAATTGTTTGATCTTTCACTAACACATCCTCTTTTTTAAATAGAAAAACAACTACATAAAATACCTTAATAGAGAAATTACTGTGTTTTTTATTTTTCTTTCAAATATTAAATAATAAAGGATTATTTTTATATATCTTATTAAAAGTAATATTATACTTTTTTTATAAAAAAAATAGTCTCCGAAATAAATTTTTCTGATACGAAACTTTGTTCTATTTTTTTCACAATAAAAAAAATTATGAATTCTTTATTTTATACAACAAAGGAAAAGGTAGTCCATTATATGAGAAGAATTAAATGGTTTTGAATATTTTCAGTTTTAATGCAAATTCCTATAATTTTAAAAACCTAAATAAAAGAAAGACTAGTAAAAAGAAGAAAGGAAATAAATTCTTCATAATTAATATTTTTTTCAGTTTTAAGTGACTAATTTTTTTAATTTAATAAAAAAAACTTATTTTCTTGGTCTCTGCATAAAACAAGCAAAAGGTTAACATATCAAGAAAAATATAAAAGTAAAGTCGGATTTTAAAGTTTTTATCCTTAAACTGAGCTATTCTTCTATATAAGGTTCGTTGAATAAATTTTTGCAATTAATGGAACAAGTATTTATCATTTTTTTTTTTACACCCATAAGATATTTAATTCTTGACTTAAATTTATTTTTCTTTTCTCAATATAACAAAAATTGAGAGGTAAGATATGAGTAAAAAAGTTAACTTATTTTGAAATCTTTAAGCAAGCGTTTTAGTTTGAAGAATTTTCTGTTGAAGTTTTTAAAAGATGAGATATACATAGTAAAAAGAGAATTATGTTCAGCATTATTCAAAATCCTTAACCAATTTTGGAGTTGTGTTTTAACTAGTAAAATACATAAATTTATTTAAGTTTTGAGTTACTAACAAATATTAACAAATAATTTTAAGAAAGTCCAATTGTTTTGGTACAACTAATTGAAATTAATGTATGACATTTAAAAGTGAGACCAAAGAGAAAAAAAGATTGAATTTCTTAAAAAATAACTCATATATAAAATTAAAATTTTCTCCATTTGTGAAATTTAATGTACACCCTATCTCTTGCAGCACAAACATCGACTATTATAAGTGTACTATATCATCAACACACATCAAATAAAGTAAGAAATTATTCAAAAAATCTCTCGAGATATGCTCAAAGTCATACAAAGTAACTTCCTCAAGTATCTAAAAGTTTTTGGGATCAAGAATCGGGATAACTTATCTTTTTATCTACCTTAATAAAATTTAACTTAATCATTTTAGTAAGTTCTTAGGAAGAAGCTTTTCAATTGAGCTCTTAGGAACACTCTACAATGACCACCTCCATTTGAGAAGCAACGGTTACTATCACATTCATATAAGAGGAAGGAAGAAGAAATATTTACTATATATAATCCCTTTTTAAGAGAAGGAATCAGTACAACTTTACAAAAATGACTCATCTTGATGCCAATAACCTCTTGTATTATAAGAAAGTTATCACCATAAGAGGAATAGGAAAACATAGAAGGTAAAGAAAGCAAGATAAAAGGAAAACACACTTAACACAATCAGACAAAAGTTATTGGAGATTTTGAATGAGGAAAAAAGACTTGTAAAAATGCTCTCAAAACTAAAAGAAGATGTAAACCAAGACTCAAGACAAATGAAAGTTTAAATAGTGAGTGTTTATGTGTTTAGTTCAAAACAACACGACTTTTTTAAAATGTTACTTCTTAGGGTAATCTGTTATGAGAAATAAATCCAAATGTCTGTGATGTTTCAAAAGCTTCAAAATCACTTATTAATGAATATTAAAAGCACTCATCCAAATAATTATTCACAAATATGAGCATTAAAGATAAACTATAATAATTACTCATAAATACATAAGTTCATAATGATATAAATTAATCTAAAATTATCAATAAAATTCAACATTCAATAAATTAGTCATAATAAGTTGACATTATCAAACTCATTCGTCTTCCAAATGGAAAACATCCTCCTACTTATTTAAAATAACTACTTTAATTTGGAGTTTGAAGGCTAATATATTTACTTAATCTGAGATACTCATCATCCTCACCACCACATATGTTATTATTACTATTGTTATTATTATAAATAAACTTTAAATTTAACTCAACTTTACAAATTGACTTCTAAAGTGGGTTTTTCACTTTATTTTTATGCTATAAGTTTGTCATATTTTTATAAGTCTTCGAGATCTTTAACACACTTTGTCAAAAGTATAATAAGTCGAACAATAAAATGATACATTCTAATACGATCTTAAAAAGTAAATTTTAAATTTAACACACATATACAAAAGGTGATAATAGATTATGATAAATTTTAGTATCATATAAGAAAATGAAGTTGGAGCCTAAATAAAAATAAACTCAATAAAAGATGAGTCAATAAATTCAATAAACACTTTTATGATAAACATTAATAAAGTTTAATATTAAACTTAATTTAATTAATTACTAGATCTCTAATACTATAAACAAAAATATATGAATGATCTAAATAAAAGTTAAATAAATATTTAATTTATTAAATAAAGAAAAATAAAAATAAAAAGATAATCTTCAAAATATTTTATTGTATAGACCACAAATTCCCATAAAAAATTATTAGTTTATAAAGAGACACACTCCTGGGTAGTTCTTCATAACATTCATTTTCATTCTCTTCTTCTCTAAGGAAAAAAAAGAAAAAAAAAAACTCTAATTTCTTTCCTACAAAAGTTCTATGAAGTTATTCATATGATATCATTCCTTCTTTCTTCTTTCTTTTGCATAATTTATACTTACATAAGCTACGGAAGAGTGGGAAATGATTCTCTTTTACTCATTTTCTATTATTATATTATGTATGTTTATTTTCTAGTCCAACTATTAATTATTGTTTTTCCAGGCTGTATATGGGCAGGTTTGAATGTTATTGTACCTAATTTTATTTTTGGAAATTTTTCTAAAATGAGGGAAGATTTTGTAAAAAAAAAAAAAAAAAAAAAAAAAAAAACTATAAGATTTCATAACACAAAGCTCATAAATCTTTTAATTCAGACTTTGGACCAACATGTCATTCAAAAATTGACAACTTAAATTTTAATTAATAAAATGATGGGAAACTAGTTTTTATTATGAGACGTAATTAAATATATTCAAGATAGACTATAATCATTAAGAAATCTTTTAAAATGAAGGAGATCTAAAAATTGGTAGTCCTGTGCTTAAAGTTAAGACAAAATCATATAATCCAATAATTTAATTTCATCAGTTGAAAATAAAAATATAATAACATATTTATAAATTTAGATTCCACAAGCTTTTCTACCATACATTATTTATACTTTCTGAATTTTCTTAAATATTTTAAATTTTTTTCAGAGTCTATAACTTAAAAAAAAAAATATAAAAGAAGTCAACTTTCTTTTAATTTTAAAAATATTTTGGGAAAGATTGGTGAGTAAATACAAAATTTGAACATTAAATCAAATATTTTTGTCTAAGGTGAAGAAACATTTTGTACAACTCTTATTAAGTTATCTATACATGTTTTCTGTATAATTCTGATAATGGAAATTTGAGGTATACTTAAGAAAATTATAATTCTTTATGTAACTCAACAATACTATTTTTTAAATAAACACGAAAATTTATATCAATCTTAATAAAATATACTTAAAGTTAGTTTGATTGTGTATGATACAAAAGAGTATTACAATATATATTTTATATTTTTGAAAATCAATGGTAATAATCCGTTCTAAATTATATAATATAAAAATAATAATCACATTATTAGTTGTCTACATATAATTTATCAGTCATATAAAAAAAATATTTTTTAAGTAATTAAAGAAGTATTGAGTTCTCACACATATTTGTTTTAAGAAATCAATAATCCTTTTTAAATTAAATATCTAAAATTCAACTACTTCAAATTAAATTTTTATATTATTCACATCAATTTCTATTGATACGATGCATCATTATATAATACAATACATATAAATAATTACGATAAAAAATATATTTGAGAGATAAAAAATGAAAAAAAATTAAACCAAATTAAGCCTAAATAATTATTTTAAGACCTAAAAAAGTATTTCATTTATTAGTTATCCAATTTAAAAAAAAATTCTTGAAAACTTAAAACGAAAACTAGTAATACATCGAACCTTAAACTTATTTAAGTATATTTTAAAAATCTTGTATGGTTTTTTAAATATATAATTCTTTATAGAATCGAAAATGAGAATGATATATAATTATTTCATTTAAAAATAATCCGTTATAAAGTAATATATTTTTAATATAAATATTTTTTTAATATATTATAAAATACATTATATGTAATTATTTTTATATAAAATATGATATTTAGTAGAATTATATCCCTATTAGTTAATTTAAATTATTCTTCAATACTTTAATTATTTTGGTTAATATTTTTATTTTTTATAAATTTATAAAACTCTAAATATTTTACATAATATGTATTGTTTTAGATAATTTCAAAACTAATGTAACTCTAATTAATGATACAAACTAAAATAATAAAAAGCACTTACTAACCACTTGTAACATTTGCAGCAATTCCTAATTTGTTTTCTTAATATAGTCGAAATTAAAACCTCCAAAACCCTAACCCTAACAAGGTGAGTGCAATCACCATCCATGGCGTGCAATGGCTCTGGATGCCAATCCGGTTCGTGCTACAAAGACGAAGACGCAACATGTAACGAACCAATCAAATCCGAAGAAACTGATTCAACAAACCCTACCAATGTCTGCATCAAGTGCAAGCTCAACGACGCCGTTTCCGGCGGCGGAATCGACGACGGCCGTTTTTGCGCTGATTGCTTCAAAACCAACTTATTCGGAAAGTTTCGTTTCGCTGTCACTTCAAACGCCATGATCACGCCCACTGATAAGGTCCTCGTTGCCTTCTCAGGTGGCCCTTCTTCCAGGTCAGCACAAATCCAATCTCCTTTCTACTTTTTTTCCCCCTTAAATCTCTTTAATTTATGATTCAAAATGTTGGGCTAATTTAAATTTTGATTATTGTATTTAATGGAGAATAAAGGGTGTGCTTTATTTTGTTTAGGGTAGCTTTGCAATTTGTGCATGACATGCAAGAGAGGGCTCAGAGGAACTTTGATGCGAGTAGGGATAGGTCGTTGCCGGTGTTTGGTGTTGGAGTTGTGTTTATCGATGAGGGTGCCGTCTTGTCTACTCCTTCCAGTGAAATGGAGGAAGCTGTTGAAGTTGTTAGGGAGGTTGTGTCGAGTTTAGTGCCGCCGAGGAAGGAGTTGCATATTGTTCCCATTGAGACGGTTTACTCGTCCGATTCTGGTGATGGGAGGGAGAGGCTAATCAAGGTAATGAACATGGTGAGTGATCCGACGGGAAGGGAGGACATGTTGATCTGTCTGCGAATGTTGGCGCTGCAAAAGGTATGTTTCTGGATGATGGTATTACTTACTATTGTTGTCTCTGAAGCTTGTAGACATATAAATATGTTTATATGAAAATGAGTCTGTTTGAAAACTTTTGTGATGTTTGTACAGGTTGCTTCTGAATGTGGGTATAACAGGATCGTTCTGGGATCATGCATTTCGAGGATTGCTTGCCATGTCATTTCAGCCACCGTGAAGGTTTGTTACTGGATTTAACTGAGTCACAGTCATTATTGTTTGTTGAGTGAATTAAGAATTGTCTGTCATGATTTGTGAATCAGCTTGCCTAATTGAATGTTACTCTAACCATTGCTTGCTTGAGGAGTTTCTCATGTGCTTTGTCTTGTTAATTTTGACCTAAGAAACTTGGACACAGATACTACACAGTTTCGTGAATATGGCTAAATTAAAAGAGAGAGGACACAGAATGTGTGTGTGTATATAATATTTATATGATTATAAGTCTATTAAAAACTACTAATCATATTTCATAATCCAAAAAATCAGGAATATAAATAAAATCTTGAGAGCTCGTAAATTTATTTGACTTTTTTTTAATTTCAAATTCTAATATAATGAATATTGAATTAGTCACTTATCTAATTTTTTTACTTAATTAATACATTAATTAGTAAAATTAATTTTTTTACTAATAAAAGATAAATAGTGGCAACAAATGTAAATAAAAGAGGAATTAGTGGACAAAGGAATATCTGATAACAGAATCCCCACCCTGGTTTCCTGCTCCAGCGTGCCACTTTCATGGACTCTCTTACCCAACAAGTCCCATTGGAGGCCCATCCTCAGATCTGAGGGTACCATGCCACCCCACAAGAAGAGTCACAGTGGCAGCATCTGCCAATGATGTCAAGAGGAGTGACAACAAAGCCATCGCAAAGGCTCACTGCTGTCACTTCCAATGCCACTGCAAAGATTCACTGCTGTCATTTCCAGTGCCACTTCAACACATCCAAGAGTTGAGCTGCATCGCTCCAGTGTGTCCAGGGACTTGTCACATCTCAATTGCGTCCAAGGGTTAGGCCATGTCTGGTCCAAGATAAGGTGTCTAACATCATGTTGTACACGCACCTGTAGTATGTCAATGTTAGTGGTGCATCAGAAGTGAGGAAACAACTTCCCATTGGTGCATCCAAGCTTCATCGATCTTGAAGCGTTATATAAGAGTTTTATATAATATATTTTGTCATTTGGTTAGTACAGTTCAGCTGGTACATTTTATTTTGAGAAATATAATATATGCCTGAGCTGCAATCAAGAAGCTTTCTCTGAAGAGTGATCCTCAATATGATGCGAGTGAAAATGCACGTTGAGTGTTAACCATGTCTATTTGAAGTATTGAATGGAGTAAACTTTGAGCTCTAGGTGGCATATATGAAATCAGAACATCTTATACTATAGCTTTCTATAACTATGTATTATTTTAGGATTTGTGTCATTTGCTCATTGCTCTTGATAAAATTAAACTGTGTTGCTGTATAATAATCCTTGCAACCTTGTCTATATTCTTACTCTCTTTCATTCTACGAAAGGAATGACCTTGTATAATCGATAGATGTCCTTTTATTAACAGGGTCAAGGATACTCATTGCCTGCAGATATACAATATGTTGATGCTAGATGGGAAGTTCCTGTTGTACTTCCTCTGCGTGACTGTTTTGCCCAAGAGATCAACATGCTTTGTCACCTTGATGGGTTTGTAGTCCTCTATATATGTCAAACGTTGATGAGAATTATTTGTTTGTTCTGTTATAAGTTTTGTATAATTTCACATTATTTTGCATGTATGGTCTTGTATGTTTGTCAGACTGAATTATATAAATCTTACTAAATGGATGTTTCTCATCTCTTTTTGGCAGGGCAGTCTAAAGACTGTGAAGTTGTCTACAGGTCCGTGCTCTAGCATTAATGGCTTGGTATCATCTTTTGTGTCTTTATTGCAGGTAAAATTTGTTGTGCAAACCTTTTATATATATAGTTGAGACATTTAATGACATAGAAAAAAGTCAGTTCTTGTGGCTGTGGGTGTTTAAATTTTAGCCATTGGTTTTTTGAGTCCATTGACTCAGCTTTTGCGTCAAGTTCTCTCACTTGATGTATTCCGTGTATATATATATATATATATATATATAGCTATTATTTGTATGTGTATCTCTGTAAATGCTATCAGAGGACAAATCTTGTGTACATATCTGGGCCTCTGAATTTTCAATTTACTTGTAGAGCATATTATTCTTCTTCAGGGTCAAGAAGTTTATTGATAGGCTGTGGTTTTGCACATTGTGTGGCTTAATACCTGCTTTTGTAGAAGATGCTTATTTTGTTTTAAAAATTTACTTTAACAGAAACCTAATTTTAATCAGAAAATCATAATACCTATTTTGCAGGAAGAAAACCCATCTCGAGAGAGCACAATTGTAAGAACAGGTGGTAAACTCACTCCCTTTCAGTTCAATAGGATTCCAGAGATTGTTGATGGAAATGTTCCTTTGGCGACTCGAAGACGACAGAAGAGATATAATCTCAAATCAAATGAATCTGTTTCCTCAGAATCTTTCTGTCCTCTCTGCAACAGCCCACTCAACAAGAGTGAGATTCTTGATTGGAGTAATATGGATAGCCACCGAAGTAGTGACAATTTTTATAATACCTGCTGTTCAAGTTGTCAGTTTCAGATTCTTCCAAGTGATTCAACATCAATGGAACAATTTTATGTGGATTTACCAAAATCAATGGTTGGCCGAGCAAAGCAAGCTAGCAATGGTAATTTGAGTCTGCTAAGGTGAGAGTTTGTTTTGCTATCAATATCAGTTGATTGTATTTCAAATTTGTTATTAACTCATGCCACTCAAACCTTTGTCACTGCTAGCCTTGTTGAGTGCAACAAATTTAGTATTGCGTCAATGTAATATGTTTTCTTATCGTTAGCTTTGCTAGTATATGTTATTGTTTAATGAAAGCACAAGTATGGTAAAAGAAATGATATGAATATCAGAATTTTGGATAATCTTGGATAATCTGTTTCTTTGGCTTTGCTAGTAATCGTCAAATAAAATGGACCCGCCTTGAAACCATGGCTGATAATAAATTGAGATAATGAAATTCCTGAATACATTGTTTGACATTAAATTCTGTTGACTATCATTAGGAAATAGCTGTACTTTAAATTAGGCCATATAGTCCCGTCTTTGTTTTTTTCTTTCCGTAAAGGGTTATTCTATATTGCTTGATGTATCTATGCTTTTGTTCAGTGTAAGCATGCTGAATTGCTCGAGTTATGGTCAATATTTTTGATTGGATTATGGCCTTCTTTGAAGTATGCTTGAAAGATAATATATATTTTATGGTAGGAACCTAATGTTCATTACATGAGAGATTATCTGACAGCATTCTTTTTTTCAGAGAACAAATACAAGATTTTCTACTTTCTGATGGTGAAGATGAAAAATAGACTTTTGAGTGACTGTTAGAGGATTCTTTTGACCTGCTCCTATACAAAGAGTTAAGGAGCACTGAGATCCACTGGCCTCAGTCAGATCGCGGGGATACTATTTGAGAGCATATTTATACATAGGGATAGATTAGATAATTTCTCGTATCATTGGCAATTCAAAGATTGATGAAGTTGACGCCGGATACTAATGGATGCATCAAGGTTATTTAGAAGGTTATTTAGATGTTGCTTTAGCATTTGTTTGCGTCTATTTTATGGGAAGTGTTGACCCACTACAACAATAAAGAATCATTTTGCAACTTGTGACTACTATGTATGACATTGTTTATGGAAGAAATGATCATATTTATCAATAATTATTTATCAATGTTTAATTATAGGAAATAGAGAGACATTGTTTATAAAAAATATTTAAATTCTATATATTATATTAAGAACCTTTTTATTATTAAAAGATATTATATATGTTTTATTTATTACTTATATTTATTATATTAATTATATTTTTTCAATACAATTGACTGTTTATTTTTTAACAATTAGAAGAGCCTCAAAGTGATCAATTTTCATATCTATATCTGAATTATTGACACTCAAGTGTCAATAATTGATTTGTTA
>Ga0209489_104478_pt1 | contig 25639 bp, 14 predicted proteins | sample SiratrowhiteBW_FD_187527 | JGI IMG/M metagenome (GOLD analysis project Ga0209489, IMG submission 187527) | Root nodule microbial communities of legume samples collected from California, USA - Siratro white BW (SPAdes) (version 2) | ecosystem: Host-associated > Plants > Roots > Nodule | place...
TATATATATATATATAATTTTCATCTATTAATGTAATTAAAAAATGAAAAATAACAAAATAACAGAGAAATCAACTTAATAAGACAAACAACGAGTATAAGAAAAAAAAAATTAACATATAAAACTGATAACATTAAATTTACTTTTAATTTTTATGTCAAAATATCAAGCAACACTTACTTAGTATTGATTGCCTTGTACACAAAGATAGAAGGGATGTTTATACATTTAAGATAAAGTACCCAAATATATATTTCTGACAATGAAAATTAATGCTTTGAGAATGTATTTCTCTATAGAATTATTCATGAAAAGAATCAAGTCTATCCATCATTATATAATAATAATAATAATAATAATAATAATAATAATAATTTTTGTAACGTTATAAAAATTATGATAATATTATATTTTTCAATATTTGATTAATAATATTTACTTAAAAATATTTAATTATATTTATGTAACTCTTTTTGTAAAAATAAAATCAAACACATATTTTTCTCTTTCTCTTTCACATTTTCATAACTTCTTCGCTATTCTTTCTTGATTTCCACGCTCCATACTTCGTTTCAAAATTTGATCAAGTCACACAGTAGTTGAGGATCTTAGGGTTATTCTAACTTATCAAAATCTCAATCAACTTAAGTTTTTATTTATTTTAAGGATTTTTTGTTTTCTGTTTTTCGTTAAGTTTTTGTTATCAATCTTAGGGAATAGTTGAAAAAAGTGTTTCTCTCAATTTTATTAAGATTATACTGAAATTTAGTGTCATTTAGATAACTTGTTCTAGATCCTAGAGTTAGATTGTTGTCATTGTCTGATTGGAGAAAGTGATAGAGGATCATCGTCTAAGGCGAGGGAAGCTAATAACTTGTTTTTATACTAGCTAGTTACTTTCAAATAGAACTCTATGATAGAAAACTTGAATATGTGATTATCAGTGCTCAACTCTTTCTTACACATTTGATTGGCCCTTGAGCATTGAATGAGTTGGATTGTTTATCTTGATTTTGTGTGATTAATTGACCTTATTTGATTAATGATGTTAGAAAATAACATATGAGAACTTTTGATTGTTGATTGATGGAATTGAAATGATATGTGTAATGTCTGAGTTATATAGATATATGTAATCATTTTGGTTAAAATGAAACTAATGTACTGGGGATTGAAAGAAAATCAAAGTACCATGGTTACATATATTTCTATATGCTTTAGTATGAGTGAATTAGTGAAAGAAAATCAAGGTACCATGGTTACATATATTTCTATATGCTTTAGTATGATTGAATTTGTGTGTTATGTGTGATGTTTGAGTTATGGACTTATATGTAATTATTTTGGTTGAAATGACACCAGTGTACTAAGGGTTGAAAGGAAATATCATGATTACATATGTCTTTACATGCTTCAGTATGATTGAATTAATTTGGTAAGTGTGATGATTGATATGCCCTTAATTTGGTCATCTTTTTGTCTTATATACACTTGTATATATCTTTTATGTATTTAAAGACTTTATGACCTTATGATGATTTGTCATGTAGATAGTTGTACATAAAATTTGATGTATTTGAATACTTTATGTTGTACTTTGAACTTTGAATACATGGTAGTAGATAAAAGTTGGTTGTTTTGAGAAATCATTTTCTGATGCTTTCGTTTAAGCGAGATTAAGCGAGGGAATCTCGCTCAAGCGAATTATGCAGAAAAGATTCACTCTGCAAGTTTCGCCTGAGCGAGATACAGATTGCCTGAGCAAGGTTTTTATAAAAAAGAATATGGTCTTTGGACAATTTTCGATCAAGCGATAAACTTTTCGTCCAAGCGAAAAATTTTTTTTGGTTCAACGAGGGTATTCTCACTCAAGCGAAAATAAACTGGAGTGTTTTCTGAGCCATTTTCGCTTAAGCGAAGAGATTATCGTCAAGCTAATTTTTTTATTTTTATTTTTTTATATATTAATTGTTTTATGATGTAAAATTATACTTTATTTATTTATAATGTTTTCTATTAAAGATAAATAAACAACACTGTAAATATTTTTGGACTCTTAGAATTTACATATCTAAAGACAAAACTTATTATTGCATATGATTAGGTTATAATACATAAATGAATGTAAATTTTATTTCATAAAACGAAAAGAAGTTTTAAATTAAACATGATGGTAGCTTAGTTTCGAAAGTGTAAGAATGCACTCATACACAAAGCTTAAGCATTTTGAAGCCCTCATCCTTTTGTCTCTTTCTTGGCTTTTTGATATAGCCTTTACATAGACTTAGCTTTTAACCCTCTTTTTTCCTTCCAACTACCTTCCTTTTGCTCACTAATCATAAGATCCCCATTGTTAATGGAAAAGACACGTGGTGCCAAAACGTGTTCCAATGTCCAATGGAGAAGTTCATTCGTGTACATGAATGGGGTTGGGTCCCACCACTGAAATGGATGAAGGGGAAAAAAAAATTGTAGTGGGAGGTTCCCTTGGGTTCATGATTGTATTCTCCACAACAAGTGTACCACCTGTCTTCTTGTGCCTTTCTTTGCATGCATTATGTTGTCCTCCTCTTCACTCCTTTCCATGCTTACTTTTGGAGTTTGCATCTACAATGTATCCATGAGTCCTAGATGGGGACCCACTTTTTCTCTTCTCTTCTCAAACCCTAAGTGGGAAGGTGGGTCCCACCCAATTCCAACAAATGTTGTTTTTATTTTTTTGGACTCTTCCCTCATATTTTTCCTCATCATCTTCAGTATTCATCATCAGTTTCTTCTCTTCTCTCCTTGATCCTCCAAACTCAAAAAGGATAAACAAAAACACTCTCATTCTCATCCAATCTCCACTTCTTTCCCCCAGTGTCAAGCTTCATTTTCAACCAAACAAAATTTGAGTACTGTTGCTTCTTTTTGGTGTGCTGCTTGATGGCTTCCTAGTTAATTATTGTTATAATAATGCGTTTAATTTCCCAATAGACTTTATATTATACTGTATTATATATATATATATAAAATATTCCATGGATTGTGTTTATCCACTTAGCTCACCCCTTGGTACAGCCAATTCAATCATGCCTATATGGTACAAGAGTGCTTGAAAATTCAAAAACTCGTGCATCTTAACGGGGATCTAATTAAATTATTGGTTTCTTATTAAAGACTGGGGCCATAATGGGAGATTAAGGATTTAGTTCTGAAAGTTTATTACCCGTAATAGGAGAAATTTACACTTGAAAATAGTATCTCTGGAAGGAATTTTGATGATGAATTTCATGTTTAATTTATGAAAATTTATTTCATGTTATTTGAAATTAAAAAGAAAAAAGTGTATCTTTTTATCTTAATTTTTTATAATATATCACATTGTTTACTATAATTTTTTTTTTTATATTTTGTAAAATAAATACGGTACAAATATAATTACTATACCAAAATGAATCATATGAAATATCGTAAATAAAGATGAGTATAGTGTGTTATCCCTATACAAATACATTAATTGTTAACATTGGTATAGATTATTGTAATGCATATGGTTAATTAGCTGGCATATATCGATAATAGTATGTTAAAATCAACTTTCTTTTTAAGCAGATATTAACTTTCGCGTCATGAAATTTACAAAATTATGCAAGAATGTTTAAAGTTAGTGATATTGTATTATTTTTACAACTTTTTCTTATTAGTTCACGTGATATTATCTTATATAGTGGGATTTTACTTGTCTGAATGGCTTTTATACTAATACCATAAATTAATCAAAATTAAACTTTAGTAATTCAACTGTTAGATTAAAACATTTATGAAATATAATTTAGAAAAAAAAAGATTGATACTCCATCAACACAACTTCATTATAATATACGATATACTTAAAATTGAAATAAATAGATATCAGCCATGAAATTGTTTGTTTATCAACGTACGAACTATAAAAGATAAATGTCTGGTTTGCACGATCATTAAAATAATAAAGATGATTAACGTTTTACTTTTGTTAAATTATATTTTACAAAAGCTTATTAAATATCGTAAATTTGCAAGACTTATTGGTATGTATTGATGGTGTGAAGGATCATACTTTAAACTACCAAAACTTCTAGGTAAACTTTACATATTATAGAGGCTTATTAATCATAATATTGTGTATAGAGTGTAACGATTTTTTTGTGGAAATAACACGACCAAATTAAACTGATTAAACTTTTAATTGTTCCATGCATGTTATTTAAGTGAATATGATTAAAGCATTAAAGATCATAAAGTAATAGAAAAGAAGAAAAGGTTAATAATTATTTAATTGGATGAATGGGAGGTATATGGAGCTTAAAAGAAGGTGGCATTTTGTTGCTTTAATGACTTCGCCTATTTAGGTGTCCAAAAATAGATATCTTATAAAGATTTCAATCACTTTCACACTTATCTAGATCTTTTCCCATGATTTCCTGTTACATTGGCCCTAGCCTTTTGCTATCATATTTAGCTGGTGATTGTTATTTTTCCTTCATGAACAATTTTGGTACATAAAGGAAAGAAGAGCAATATAAAGGAAAAGTTGTGTATCTATTATGCAATGTTTGAAAAATTTCAATCTTTTAAGTCCCTTTCTATTTCATATATGGCCCATTTATATACTTCATTTTGATTGTCCAATCAAATTTGGGGAGATCCTATATATAAATATAAAGTAATAGTTATAATAGTTGTGTTAATGTAACCATAAATTCACTTATCGTATATAGTGTATAAATATTTATAGTTATAATTTATGTGTTAAGACTTAAAATGTATTACTATATAAGTAGTTTACATAATGCTTTTGGAGAGGGGAAATTGTATTCTGAGTATGTACATGAAAAAAAAAAATGTATAAAAATTCCATTAAAAGTGATAAACAAATTTAAAGAAAATGCATAAAAAAATGTCTTAAAGGGCAAAGAGAGTTGAACACGTAAAGCAAGAATAAAACATAGGGCACATCAAAAGCAATGGAAGCAGTTAAATTAGTACGGAGTAGAGAGATCACGGCTTTAACTTTTTTATCAATGGCCTTTGAGCAATGATATTAATATCTACCAAACAGAGCTTTATTTATTTATTATTATTATTTTTTCTATGTGGAGGATACAATATAAAGTTTGCTTTCGTGAATAGACAATTGTTGGTTGGGTTGGTTGTGATCGGATAGCTACAAAAGCATCATATTCCCTACCCAAACTTTTGTTTTCTTTTTTTTTTTTTCAGTTTAAAGTTGTTTGAGCCAGTATTTTTTTTTTTTTTTTTTTTTTTCAGTTTAAAGTTGTTTGAGCCAGTATTTTTGTTGTCTTGTGGTCCTTCTTCCTTCATTTGATAACATATATTATTCAAATGATGAATGCGATATTCATGAACCCAAAGAAGGCAAAAATGGAGAAGACAATGTTCAATGATTGATTGATACGTAGGCTAGCATCTTGAGCTACCTACATTTTCCTTCCTCGAGATTATTTGTCAAGTTTTTAATATAGTTAAAATAGTTTTTAATACAAAAAAACGAAAACCAAAAATTCATTCTAAATTTCAAAAACTACAAATATAGTTAAAATATAGTTAAAAACATTTGGGGTGTCAAACAAAAAGATGAGGACAAAACACACGACTACTTTCTGAGCATGCTTGACATAAATGTTTAGGCATAAGATGCTGCAGAACTTAGCAATTCGATGGAATAGATTATCTGATGATGACAATTACCTAAATGTAAGATATCGAAAACTAGGGTTATCTGAATTGATATTTGATAGCGAAGTTTTGAGGAAACAAAGGGTTTCATTAGGGTTTTGGAAGCTATTCGGAAAGGGAAAGCATGTTGGATGCTTTATGATAAGAAGACGATTTTTTAACCCTTTGCTTGATTGGTATCCTTTAGTTGCTAGCAGCAGAACTTGACCGTATTTATTAATGGAAGCGACCCATTTGGTTTTCCCTCTCAGATGTTGTCTTCAACATTAGAATGACAATTCTTTCACAGGAATAACAATGCACTGCAAAATTTCTTGTTTTATAATGCGTGCATGTTATGATCTTGCTTCTGTCATGAGTCAAACCACGTGCACATCTGATTATTGCACCGAATTCCACATTTTAACTTCTCAGGCTTTGCTTTTGGAACCAAATTTCACAAACTATGAATGAACATGTCACTGATGCAAAATCAAGTTCTTTTTATAGGGTCAAAATAACTAATCACAATGTTAACTTTAACTCGTTTTATGGATGGCAAAGAAGACAAATGGTTAATCACACTTTTATAAATACATAGAAGATAATACATGAATAGAGGCTTATACAAGATATTATGATGATGATGATGATAATTTGTAGACTTTAAATGTATAGACAAGATAATTTATTTTAATGGATGAAACATGTGCGTTCTTCAGTAAAAAATAAACAAATCAGAAAATATTTCAATATCATCGTATAATAAACTTTTAAATTATTATTACTATTTGATTAAAACTTTATTAATTTTATAAGATATATATAGATGACGGGATCATTTAAAAAAATAAATATTTAATTGATGTTATGTATTTTAATTATGTAGAAGTGTAAAATAATTTTTTTTATGGACAATAAAGAATTGAATAAATAAAAAAGCACTTGGCTTCAGAACTGTAAGTGATGAACTTTAAAATAGTATCACACATAAACATGATAGAAAGGGATAAAGCATTGTGTCTACCTCAATTGAGCGAAGAATTCTTTGATTTATTAGAGTAAATTATCTATTTTTTAAGATAGTTTTGTATGTCGTTAAAACTACTTAATAAGATAACATTTTTTTTTATCTGAAAGTCTCTAATAACATTGTTCAAACTACCTAATAGTAGGTAAACACCTTTCAGTTGGGGTTGTTTGTAATGAATGATTTCTTACATAAAAAATAATTAGTGTGCAAGTTCTACAATCCGTGGTTTTAAATTATGAATAATCTATGTTCTATTTGGCTGGAAAAAAAAAACATAAAATGTGTATGTTGAGATGTGGATGTTGTGAAGTGTGTAGAAGGACAAATTTTGAGCTAAGTTCTTGGGTTCTGTACTGTACATATTTTGATAATCATAATAATAAAGAAGCTAAATTCATCTCCTAATGGCTGGAATGTATCTCCATCATTGATTATTAATGCAGAAGATTTGATAATGGAGATCATTATTTACGGCAACACGTCATCTTTCCATCTGTAAGAAATGCACCAATTCATGGAAGAGTGTCACATTCAGAAGCCATATTCCCCAAAATTTCAATCCAAGTGGCCACAGTTAGTGTGTGTATATATTGCTTCAAATTGAAATGAATCACTCTCTCATGCTCTCTAAGAAAGAGTAGATGATAATGAGATTAAAAGTAGTGGAGCACATATATTTGTCTCTACCAGTTTTGGTAAGAAAGAGTAGATGAGAATGGGATTAAAATGAACTCTCTTATTTCTCGTGTTTGCACAATTATACATGTTACAGTTTTATTACTGTTTCTCTTTTTATTTAAAGATATTTTCTTTAGTTAAAAATAAAATAGTGGATAAAACACAATTATTATAAAAAAATACAAACACAGCTATGATTTTGTTTTAATTAGTTGCAGGTGAAATGATGAATGCTATCATTTGATCTATTAACTTCAGTTGTGCTGAAAGTAAATATTTACAGTGCACTTTCTTTTACCTATATTAATATATAAAAACGACGGTATCAATTTGAATAACTTTTTCATGTATATAATTTTCTTACAATTTATCTTTATTATGATAACTTTCGGATATTTAGTAGTTTTTACATTTTTTTTTATTTATTTAAACGCCTCTAAGGGGCAATGATATAAAACATGTTCCTTCTTACGTTTATATAATAATGGTTATCAGTAATTTACAGGAATCCGTTGTAGTCTAGTTGGTCAGGATATTCGGCTCTCACCCGAAAGACCCGGGTTCAAGTCCCGGCAACGGAATTTGAATTCTTTTTTTCACTATACTATTTTTGCAAAATTCTCTTGAAAACTCTACCATGATATTCATCTCAAGATTTTCTCTACACATTAACACCTTAGCACATAGTTGCAGAAAACATATCTATGATAACAGTTGGTAAAATTATAAACAAATTACAATGGTAAAATTATAAACAAATTACAATGGAAACTCACTGAAAAGTAAAGTTATTTTCTAAAGGTATACAGCATGAAGGGAACTGTTATACTATATGTTTAGGTCCACATTGTTTGAAACATTATTTTGAAACACATAAAATTGAAGTCAGCTATTATCTCCAAGCTAAACAGGTTGAAGGTGTGACATAAAGCCTGCATGCTAGCCATCACACATGAAGTAGTTCATCATGAGTCCAGTGTTCCATTTGAGTGCTCCTCACCTGCAAAAGTGGAGGTTCCATTTGCCAACCGGTTCATGCTGTTGGTAGAATAATTTGAATATGGTGAGTGTGCAGAAACAGGACTGCTTCGTGAATACCGGTTCTGTGCGACTGTGCTGCTCCTTGTTACTTTCAGACGAGCCTTCCTACCCTGAATGAAGCATGCAAGCATTTCCATGGAAGGAAAATGACACGTGTGAGAAAACCACAAGGCTCAAATGCATGCATGTTTGGAGATTAAAAAGCAACAAAATTTCAAGTGAGGAAAAACCAAGTTTTAATTCTTGTACATGGATTAACCAATAACATAATATACTGATGTAAATCAAGTCATTGATTTCCAAGTTTTTCTCAACAGTTCCACTTGTAGTTTTTCTTGATCTTAGTCCAATAACAAGACCACCTTTGATCTTTCATGATATTCTCCACATATGCTACATGGTATTTTAGATTCTTTTCAGTTTCTGATTATTCTGAAAAGCTGATATAAATGAATGGAGAACTAAAACATTTGAGGAAATAATTTAATAAGACAAACAATCTCAGAAGATAAAAGAATAACCTTCCCCATGCACTTCTCCAAATGAGGAGCAAATCTCCCAGCCATGATAGATCGACCACAATTCATGCATTGAAATATTTCATTTGCCACAGGAGGATGAGTTTGTCCGAATATGTCAACCACATACTTGCCATTTGCTTCATTACTATTACTAGGATCAGCCACCCTGACCCTGGCTTGTGCTGACAGCTTCAATTCTTCATCTTCTTCTTCCAAATTGGAATCTAGTCCAAGCCTTGCCACCCTGTGACACTCTGATGCCACATCAACTATGATGGAATCAAGGAGATCCAAGAAAAAGTGAGATGAAAGCTGCAAAACATCCCAATATAAGCAAATAACCATAAAAATATATATAATAGAAAAACACATGTATACTTTCAACGTTTCAATTCACTGAGACATAAATAGTTACTTTAGGCACATCCATGTGAGAGTTAATCCACAATAAAAAGAAATACAAATATGATTAAGGTATTCTACTAAGACTAGTATCTAACACCATATAGTGTATTTGATTTTTTTAAGGAAACAAATAAGGGATGACGAGAGGCATTTAGTATTTCCTCCATCCTTATTCTAAAAGAAAGGTATTATGTCAGACACAAAGGTTCAATTTTGAACATAGAATCCCCACTTCATGCATCATCAAACCATCTTTCTCTGGAAAAGAAAACAAAAAGCAATTCATGAATTTTGCAGGAATCCTGATGAACATATTCTGATGCACAGGCTCTGAAAGTCATGCTCTGCAGCACAATATAGCGAACGTGAAACAATTTGATGAATACACAATTCTTCTTGCTTTATTAGATTATTACTCTCATATATATGAAAACGTAAGCTGTTTTTTGAGTCCAAAATTTCTTCTTTCAATTCATTATTGATCTTATTATCATCTTAACCTTGTTGATGATAACCACAAGGGAAAAAGTACCATTCATAGGTATGTTATGTTTCAACATTGTATTTTCAGCAGTTAATTTTAAAGGAGGGAATGAGGAACAGGAAAAGAACAACGAACACAAAGTCATAGATATATTAATTAGTTAATGAAAGACATAAGGAGTTTACTCATCAACATGAAAGGGATTCCTAAATTATAACTACCAGTACAACCCCAAAACTCTTTAGGAGAATGTAAACTGAAAGTTGAAATGCACATAAATATAGTTTGCAACAAAAGTTAGTTGGACAGCTAAATGTGCTAGGAATTTGCATCAAAATCTATTATTAAATTATTGCTACACTCATGATGGGAGCGTGTTGTTTACTCAGAATTGAAGAGCACACCTGGGAATGTGGCGACAAGTCTTCCTCCTTAGGAGCAGACATGAGTCTTGAACAAGGCTTTTGGATCCTAATTAACACCAATTGCTGGTGAAAATCAAACGACTACAAAAGCTTTAAGGAAGTATAAAATAAATAAGACAAGAACTGAAGAGCCAAAATAATAACAAAAGGAAACAATATGACATCTGGGTGATCTGAACCTATTGTTAATAGTTAATTTGATATTGATCTTTCAAAATATGCCAAGAAATCATTGAAAAATCTCTAGAGACAGTAAGACATTGTGCATGCTTAAGAAGGCATGGGTTGGTCATGAAACACAGTGATAAAAATTTCATAGTGTAAAGTTCAACCAGCAGACTCTAGGAAAATGAGAATCATGATGGAAAGAAGAAAATACAATCGGTTAAAAGAAAAAGTTGTGACTTCAGGAATCAATTGAATGTATCATGCAGTATAATCAATGAGGATAAAAAAAGAAGCAAGGATTACTCCGAGTAATTTGGGTGTGAAGTGATTGACAATTCGTATCCAAATTTACAGTAAGAAGATACTCATAAAATTTTATCATCAGCATTGCTAAGTGTCTATACACACACAAAAAGAGGTGGAGGATTTAATTCAACACTGACAACAAAGTACAGTTTAACCATAACCCTGGAACATGTTCAGCATATATATTATACATCCTATGTCTCAATTTCAGCCAAGGTCTCTGTATTATCTTTTCCCCCTTTCATTATTCAGAGATAGAATGACCTATCATTTCCAGTTTCACATAAATATTCATTCACAAACTTAAAATCCACAATCTTGAAATTCTTCTGAATCATAGAATTTGGGTTTGAATCTAACTAAACTCTACAAGATAAACTTTTAAGGTAATGGTTGGCTCTTATATACTTTAATTTGACAATATTACTAGTTGATATTGAATTTTAAACATCCCCCTTACGGTAAGGACTGAACATTTCGAATATAAGGTTTGTAGGAATGGACATCAATAGATGATCTAATGACATGTAGTTTGATAGGCTCAACAACAATTGGTTTGGCAAACTCTTCATCTTGGTTCAATTTAAGTCTAAGTTAACCTTTCAAAAACGGTTTGTGAGGGTTAACCTCCACTTACATTAATTTGACTATACCATTAACGTGGAATCTCTAACATTGATCTCCAGTTCAACATAATAAACTGGAAAAGAAAAAGCAACTTAATCATTCTCAACCTAAACATCAACAATCACTAATGGAGAAATATCTTGCAATCTATCTGATCCAATGTAATTTCAATTCACTTGACATATTCCATTTCTTTTTTCACTTTCCTTATGGGACAGAGAGAGAACAACTATTTCAATATCTCAACCACACCGAATTTTCTTTCACTGCAATTACATGAAAGAACATACCCTCCACATTTTTCAATCTCTCTGATCTCTAGCTCAACCCCCAACACACGCGCTCACATTTTTAATATCTAAAATCACAAATTGACCATTGCTTCCTAAGATGGAGGTGACAATTACACTACAACAACCAAAGTGAAGCATAATTGATCACAACAAAAATTAAAAAGATAAAAAACCAATTACCCTCATACCAAGGATAACTAACTGACACCAATCACCGCCAAAATGTTCCAAATGTCCAGAGCAGAATTATATACGTTCAAGAAATTTCCAATACCAATTAAGAGTAAATGGTTAAGTGAACTGAAAAAAAGTGTAAGAGATTGCAAGAAACAAAAAGGGAAGAGCGTAACTAGAACAGAGAGAAAAAATAATAGAGCTTGAAGAGACTCATGGAGCAAAGTTTGAACCTTTATGATCGTGGGAGAGAGAGAGATCACAGGGAATCGTCGAAACGAGAAGCGAGGGCTAATGGTGATTCTGTGATTCACAGTGCCAACCCCTCAACTGGGGCACTCGTTGGGTACAATTTCCAAAAAGTCAAAATGTTTGGGCTAGAAAATAAATTTTAAAAGTACATTATAAATTTAGTCCCTCAAATATTTTTATTTATTCAGCTTGTTTGAAATAACTTATTTTGTACCCTGAGATAGGGACTTTTTTTTTACAGTGAAAATGAAAAAAACACATTAATAGACAATCTTACTTTTTTAAATTCACTATTTTTCCTGACATTCTAGATATCTCATTGTTTATTTTAATTTTCTTCACCTAATTACTTCTTCCCTTCTTTATTTTCTTTTCTCACACCATTGGTGAAACTGTATAAATAATTTTTTTATCTTTTCAATCTAGAATATTTTTCAGCTTAGATGGTCAGAATAATCTATTTAGTCTGTACTCAAATGTATTGAAGAATTTTATTTCTTTCAACATATTTTTTTCATAAAAAAAGATACGAGGTTTTACTTCTTAAGAGACAAAATTGTATACTATGCCATTATCTTATAGTTACTAAAATAATGAATATTTGTAAATATATTTTATCAATGTTTAGTAACTAATTTGATTTTTTTTATTTATATAATAGTCTGCAAAATTATATAAAGTTAATTTATTTTATAAATTATATCAAAACGAAGGAAAATATAAAAAATAATTATGATGATAATATTAATGATAATGAAAATGGAGATGATGATGATGAGAAAAACAATAAAAAAATAAAGATGATGAGAATGAGGAGGGAAGAATAGTGACTAAGAGGAAATCATGATAATGATGGTAGGTGATGGGGATAATAATGTGGTGGTGATGATGATGATGGTGATGGTCATATTAAAGATAATAGAGATGAAGATATTTATGGCGATAATAGTGGTGATGATGATGATAGTAGTGGTGGTGCGGGTGACAATATGATAATGATGATGAGATAATAGTAATGGTGATGTTAATATTGATAGTTATGATGATGATAATAATGATGATGATGATGATTATTATTATTATAATATTAATAATGATGAAAATGGAGATGATGATGAGAAAATCAATCAAAAGTAAAGATGATGAGAATGAGAACGGAAGAATAGTGACAAGGAGAAAATCATGATGATAATGGTAGGTGATGCGATGATGATAATGTGTGGTGATGATGGTGGGGATGATGTTGCTAATGATGATGGTGATGCTCATACTGAACATAATGGAGATGAAGATACCGATGGTGATGGTGGTAGTGGTGATGATGATAGTAGTGGTGTTGCGGGTGACAATATGATAATGATGACAATAATAGTGATGGTGATGTTAATGTTAGTAGTGATAAGGATGATAACAATGGTGACGACGACGATATTGATGATGATAATAATAATGATAATGATAATGATAATAATTATGATGATAATATTAATGATGATGAAGATGGACATGATGATGAGAAAAACAATAAAAAATAAAGATGATGAGAATGAGGAGGGGAGAATAGTGATGATGAGGGAATCGTGATGATGATGGTAGGTGATGAAGATGATGATAATGTGGTGGTGATGATGGTGGAGATGATGTTGTTGATGAAGATGGTGATGGTCATACTGAAGTTAATGGAGATGACGATATTGATGGTGATAGTGGTGATGGTGATGATGATAGTAATGGTGGTGCAGGTGGTGATATGATAATGATGACAATAATAGTGATGATGATAATAATAACAATGATAATGATAATAATTATGATGATAATATTAATGAAGATGGAGATGATGATGAGACAAACAATCAAAAATAAAGATGATAGAGAATGAGGAAGGGATCGTGATGATTATGGTAGGTGATGGGGATGATGATAATGTGTGGTAGTGATGGTGGGGATGATGTTGTTGTTGATGATGGTGATGGTCATACTAAAGATAATGGAGATGAAAATATCAATTTTTTTTTTAACAACAAAGAATAAAATTAATGGGAGCATTTAAGGGGTGACCCAATCCTATTACATTAAAAGAAAAAACTCCTTGAATACAATATAGCAAAAGTCAATCACTAGAGAAACAGAAATATCCATATCAAATAGAAGATGGATTAATTAGAAACAACAACATATAAGGAAGAGCAAGTACACAACATCAGGTCTAATCCACCTCAGTAGCAAAAATCAGTTCCAAACTTGGGTACCATCCTTTATACACTCAGGATCACCATTACTATAGTTGACTGCCAATTAGAAATCCTCCATGCTTCCCTGCCACTTCCCATAGTGCACACCTCCCAGCTAACCTCTCCCGATACGTATGATCCTAGACACAAAAACCACACCAGGCCCACTAGGACCCACGTGAAACACAAGCCCTATTTGGAGACCTAAACACCTACTACACCTCTTATACTAAGGTTCGCCCTTGTTGGAATCCTATCAATCAGCACCCTCTAACTGCATATTTGTGCGGATGGTATAACATTCATTCTCCATAGCTCTTTAAATATGTTAACACTCCTTTGGATACCCTCATATGCTAATGCATTATAACCCTGCCTCATAGTATATACTGTTTCCTTTAGAGATGAAGATATCGATGGTGATAGTGGTAGTGGTGATGATGATTGTAGTAGTGGTGCGGGTGATGATATGATAATGATGACAATAATAATAATGATGATGTTAATGTTGGTAGTGATGATGATGATAACAATGACGATGATGACGATATGATTATGATAATAATAATAATAATAATATTAATAATTATATTAATGATGATGAAGATGGTGATGACGATAAGAAAAATAATAAAAAATTAATGAAGATGATGAGAATCAGGAGGGAAAAATAGTGATGAGGAGAGAATCGTGAGGATGATAGGTGATGAAAATGATGATAATGTGGTGGTGGTGATGGTAGGGATGATGTAGTTGATGATGATGAGGATGATCATAATGAAAATGAAAATACCAATATTAATAATGGTGGTGGTGATGATGATGAAAGTAATAGTGGGGTAATGATATAATAATGATAATAATATTAATATTGATAATAATAATAATAATAATAATAATAATAATAATAATAATAATGTTAATATTGATAATTATAATAATAATAATAATAATTGATAAAATATGTTAATTTTTTATAAGAATGTACTTAATACTTTTTTCTTGTCAGTCACAATATATAATTGAGATTTTCCATTTTGATATAAGGTTTATATATATATATATATATATATATATATATATATATATATATATATATATATATATATTATTTTAGATTATAAAATACACGTAAACTAGTGATAAAAATAACTATATACTATGAAATACCTATTACTATTTTTATTTAAGGACCATTTTTTTTTCTTGAAAAATATGAAGGCATGGACATGCCTTTTCTACTACTATACTTAAGATATTTTTTATGTTCTTGCCAATTTTTCTTAATGCTACCCTCTATGTTTTACTTTTACCCCATCATAATTTTTTCAACGACAACCCCTCGCTTATCACGAGTTATATAATATTTGACCAGCTATAACTGTTTTTTTTTTTTCCCAATTTATTGTCTCTTCTATGAAACATGTGGCTTTTATCTTTTGTTCTCTATGTATATCTACAATACAAACATATAACATAGAAACTGGATTATTGGATGAAAATTGTGTTTTGAAGGATTCATTAAACTTTTTTTTTCCTCTCAGCAATAGAATATATTAATGACTGAGGCAAAAAATGATTGCTTCAACCTTTACAAAAGCAGAAAAAAAAATAGACAAGATTCACCAATGACATCTTCCACCTTCCCAACCATCCATTACAAAAAATATTTAGTTAAGGTAGTTAGTAATAATTTACACTACAAGAAAAGATTGTTTACAGACCAATTTTTAGTTATCAAATGAAATGATTATTAATTGTGACTAAAATAGTTACCAAATTAGATTTTGGTTGTTAAATAACTACAAAATAAAAGTAATGATTGAATTTAGTGACCAATTAAGTCAAATAATAGTTATCTAACATTAACTACCAAAATTTTAGTGACCTATACCATTAGATTCTAAATTAGTCTCTAACTTAATTAGATATCAATTTAGAATCTAATGACATAGGTCACTAAAACTTTGGTATCTAATGTTAGATACTAATTATTTGACTTAATTGGTCACTAAATTCAATCATTGCTTCTATTTTCTAGTTATTTAGCAATCAAAATTTAATTTGATGATTATTTTGATCACAATTAACAACCATTTCATTTGATAGCTAAATATTAGTCTCTAAATAACTTTTTTTTTTGTAGTGTTACTTCAAGAAAACTACAACACTATCATAAAATTTGATTGTTTTTTTTACTATATTGAGATGATATGTTAAACTAATTATTGCATTGAGATATTGTTTATTTAAAAAAAAATTGTTTTTAAAAGATATATTTAAGTTATTTTTAATCTTAATTTTTAAATAATATAAAATTATTATACTGGAAAATTTTTATATTTATATAAAATAGAAACATTTAAATTTTCTTATATATGCATGATATTTTCACTACTTCAATTTTAAATTATAATTTTCATTTGACATCACACTTTAATACAAGAACGACGAAAATAAGATAAATTTTTACTTCCTAAATGTTAGTTAAATGTGAATTAAATGTAAATGATACGTGGTATAATTTTAATTGATTTTAATCTTAGTTCTATGTTATTTTTAATCTTAAATTTTAAAGACAAAAATGATTTTCTCTCATTTTTTATTATAAGCATTTTTCTTATAACACATAAACAAATATCTTTTTTGTTTCAGTGTCGGTTAGACGATAACTAGAAAATACACGAAAAAGATGTGATTGTAATTGTATGGAGCTTAAGATCTTTAGTGGTCCTTCCCTGTCCCATTCGCATTTGCCACGGTTGGCACATGACAATTAATTTATTGGTTATTTTTACTTTTTAAAATAGTAAAAATTAAGTATTTTTAAAAAAAAATATACTTAACGTTAATTTTGCTTTTATACATTGCTTGTTATCTGTTTCATATCTAAATATTAAATTTATATAACATTTTATTCTTTTTAAACAACGAAAATGGATAACATACCTAACTTGGCCCCCTAAATGTAAACACGTACCTAAAAAAATAGCAGTTTGAATAATGGAAAGAGACTCATTTGTCCACTTGTTTTGTAAGTAATATTATATTTGTGAGTTTTAACAACTTAGTTTGAGTTTGAGTTAAGTAATATATCACTAGAGACGTTTTCTATTTTTTAGTTTTAGTGCATTTATAATGTTGGATTTCAAACTCAAGAATAGTCCTTTGCTTGTTTTTTCGTGAATTAAAATTAAAATTATAATATTATCTATCTACTATTATGCAAAAAATTAATCATCATCACTGTATTAATTAATTATATCAATGTTTTTTTTTTAATATTGTGTGTGTGTCTATATATATATATATATATATATATATATATATATATATATATATATATATAAACATAATTTCGTACTAATATTTTTAAAATTTATCATTATAAATACAAAATATAATTATATATAAATATTTATATACACATATAATAATAATAATAATAATAATAATAATAATAATAATAATAATAATGATGTATCTATAACTGACCAGCTAAAATATTAGTTCAATAAATCAAATTAATTTAATGAAGAGTAATCACTGTTTTAGTTGGGTAATTAATTTAATAATTATATGATACCCATCAAAGACAAACAAATTTAATGCTATATATATATATATATATATATATATATATTCTGAAATTTTATATGCAATTTGAAACTTCATATATTATTTGTTAACAATAATGCTTATTTTACATATAGTTTGAATCCTTTTTCAAATACATGTGATTTAAGAAACTGTTATTATACAGTTTTTTTAATTTTTTCAATTTTATAACTTTTTTGAAAACGATATCTCAAAAGTGCTTTTTGGACATAAAACTGATGCAATTCTTCAATGTAGTTTTATTAAATAAAGTTTATAACAATGAAGGCTATAAAAAAATTCAAAAATATATTAATCTGATGTTTAACCCATATGATTTTTATTAAAATAAAAAAGATCATGATGAGAGATTTCAACATTATTTAGTATTTGGTTATATTTGAAAACTTGTGTTTATCATATTTGTTATAAAACAAAAGTTTAATAACATAAATCAAAACTAATATCATTTAATATAATTAACATAGAATCATATTTTTCTTAATATAACAAAGGTATAGGGATATATCAATTCTCATATATTTCGATGAAAACAACATAGGTTAGTCCTTAAATAGATATTTCTATCTCAAAAAGATTAATTTCTATACATCTTGTAGTACACCAAATATAATAAACCAACAAGTTACTTGTTTTATCTCTGCATGCAATTAAAACTTCTCTGATAAGAAGCAGAAGACAAAAAAAAAAAAAAAAAAAAAAAAAAAAAAAAAAAAAAAAAAAATAATAAAAAAAAAAAAAAAAAAAAAAAAAAAAAAAAAAAAAATGTGAAAAACAACAGAGAAACCATGGGCCGCCCTTATTCTGCCGCTACTAATTGGCTATCACCAACTACAACTGTACCATAAAATATTCTCCAACATCAAAGAAAGAAGAAAAATACAAAATATCAAGAGATTAAAAATTGTTCATAGTAATCCATGAAATACAAACCAACAAATTATAAGATAGGAAAAACAATATCCAGAAGGAAAAGAAAAGAGTGAATGAGAAGGTTTGCAAAGGCGATGATGAGTGTGACCATTTGGTGCATTTTTGAAAGAGTCAAATGTTTCATATCCTCCATTCCAAAACTTGCCCCAGAAGATATATGGCTTTATATATCAAGAAAATATTATCATCCTTAATTATCATCATTTTCTTGCTTTTCTACCCTTATTGCTATGACCTCTTACCCTAATAACACTTCCTTGAGCCCTCAGCAAGAAGATGAGGTTCAATTCTCTGAAGACAAACACTTTGCCCTACATGGGAAGATCTTGCTTCTGGTTTTTCTCTCTGTCTTCTTTCTTCTCTTTATCTTCGTCCTCATGATACCCTGGCTGAGGAAACGTAGGGGCTCTCATGATTCAGGAACAGATGAAGATTCCAACATTGAGGGCCAGAACAACCCTTCTACTCCTTCACACAACTGGTTCAGGAGAAGAAGAAAAGAAGATGACACACTATGCCAACATGTAACAGAAGAAAATTAATTCTCCTTTCATCTGAGGATTTCTTAATTGCTTGAATTCCTTCAGAATATATTATGTATATGATTCAAAACTTGTTGTTGGGTTATGTTGGTAATTACCGATATTTGTGGTCTTGCCATAACATTACACCTTCTGGTATACAAACATGGAGCTAATCATATCAACATATCTTTTTGCTGTATTTATATTTTAGACCTTGTCATGTAGCAGAAACCTAGATAGTGTATGTAGAGCTGGGTAGTTAACTCAGTTTAGCAGTTATCTGTTCTACTATTGTACGGTATTTTATTGTTCCTTCAATGCTATTTTCTATTGTAGATTTGTTTTGTTGTTTTTTCTACAGTCTTGATTTTTCTTCTGGAAATCACTGTTGCAGTGTACCCCACTTTATTTACACCCTTGTTACAGAATTGATATTTGAAGAAGAGAAAGATACGTGTTATGTTTTAGTTTTTTTTTTTTTTTTATCAAGATTATTGTAACAAAGTATTTTTTAAGAAATGTATATTTTGATATTACTGCGAAAAATTTATCTTCACTTAATATCAATTTTTTAATAAAATATTATATAATAATAAAATAATAATTTATTTTAGTATCAAATAAATATATTTTATTGTGTAGAGTGTCTATAATAATTTTTTTCTAATTTTAAAAAAGTAAAATGCAAAAATTATAATTAGCGCTAGACAAAACTTGACGTCACAACTACCATTCCAACAACAAAACGTCAGACTCATAAAAACAACTAAGGAAGTGATCCCCACACAAATTTCAAAGATATTTTGAAATTAGATTAAATTAAAATTTGATTAAAATAAAAGACGGTGCATGTAATGAAACCATTTTAAATCATATATTTAAAAATTAATATTTATTTTATCACCTTTAGATAAAAAAAAATATTGAAAATTTATACTTTTTAAACTTGATATGATCCGTTCTTAAATATATTTAGTTATTAAAAAGTGGAGGGAGATTTTTTATATATTTTTTTAAAATAATTTTGGAATTTAAATCTTGGGAATAAATAATGTATCGACAGCTGGTAGTTTTTTCAAAAGTACTAGTAAATTTCTCTCTCTTTTACACTAATATTTACTAAATACTATTACATTTTAAATAACGATATTTAAGTTAGAGCGAAAATCAAATAACCATATACTTTTTCTTTTTAAAATAAAAGTTTTGGCCATCTTAAAAAAACATAAATTTTTATTGAATAGGAAAAAGTATGTTAAAATAGGTCCGTCGATAGTACGTGCTCCTGGCTGGAATTGGATATATGATAAAAAGAAAATATATTTAAGGAATTTCTGTTATTATATTGTAAATGTTTTATCTTGAAATAAAATTACTTCGTATAAAAACACATCTTAGAACAAATCAAATTTCATATTATATATATATAATACAAATATATATGATAAGTGAAATGTGTATTACTTAGTCACTAAGATGTAATATGTATATAGTTTTTCAAATTTTTTACGTTATCATATAAAGTGACGTTTGTACATACTTTTCTTGTATACTTGTAAAAATATGATTTTTTATTTTATTTTTAGATTGCACTTATTTGTTTGTGATCCATATTACCTAAAATAATAAATATTGTATAAAGCGTTAAGGAATTTTAAATGCTTCCAGATAATATTACTTTTATCTGGCGTGTAACTTTTGTTAGAAAAATTATATAGATACTCTTCTAAAATTTAGTAACCTTAAATTAGAATATTTAATTCTATTTGTTCTAAGATAGAATTGTCTCATATTTATTGGAAGATTATAATCATCTTCCGATCTTCTAAAAGAAGCTCCTAGACACTTCTTATGGAAGACAATATTTTTCATTGGATCTAAAACTTTGGTAAGAGCATACTTTCTTAAAATTTCTTCTGGATCTACATATATTGGCCTAGAGGTTATTAGCAAATTCAGTTAGAAGATGACTTTGTAATGAAGATTCTAGATTTCAAGATGAAATTATGAGTATTGGACTTAATCCAGATTCATCAAGGGTTGGATTTCTTTTCTTAAAGAGTGGTGATCTTATCCGTGACGATACATGGACAATATCTCAACATTGGATGCATGTTTTCATGTTTGGTATAGTAGTTTAAAAAAATGCAACAGAGATAATATTAGGAAAGATAGATCGTTTTTTGTCTTATTAGTGTGCTTTTACTCTCTCACCTCAGCCTGCTGTATTGTGTGCGAATAAGCGCATTGAAGGTATGACGATGAATGAGTGCAAAAAGTGTATTTAAGATCAATAGCACAGTTACGAGAAAGTGACAAAACGATCAAGTGGAGACAATGAACCTCGTGGCTACTCTGTATGGAAAAGGACTTCACTCATTTAATTTCAAGCACTTCAAATTAAGGACTGTACTTTCTCAATTCATAATTTTCTTCATTTTTAAAGCACCTAAATCTCAAATGTATTAACTATAGAGTAATGGAATGGGAAGTAGCTTTAGTCTTTTGTTTGTGTCTCAAAAGTGCTCCATTTGCATGATCATAGGGGGGGACAATAGTAAAAGAAGTAAGAACAATTTTAGTTTTCAAACATCAGGAATTGATCATGAATTCATTGTTAATTTTCACTTTATTTGGTAGAAGTAAAAAATGTGAGAAATTGGAGATGAATCCCCTGGATAAAAATGCAGATAAACTAATTTAAAATGCATTTTAAAAATAACCTTTCTTTTCAATGGTTGAAAGCAATTGTTCGTATAAAATATCAGTTTTTTCACTGCGCATCATAGAATCTGTTGTAGATTTAAAATTAATAATGATTTATACACAATCTCATTTAAAATATACATTCACATCTGACCAAAATTCATTGGCATTATTATATTATTATAATATAGTTGTTTTAGTTCTTCAAAGTATTATTAAAAAAGAAAAGATAGTTGCAAGGCAATGATGGAAGTGGGGTGAGTCCAACAGCACATGCATGTGCTAATCATGTGCTGGTTTGGTGTTCCATTCCACATATTTGGAAAAGAAAAGAAATGGGGTTGGTTGTTTTTAAGTTATTAAGCTATAGGCATGAAGTACAGTTGGATAAGTGTCATAGTTGAGGTGGTTGGAACAAGATTTGGTGTTATCTCTGTGGCTAGGGGAGGGCCTAGCATGTGGGTTATAAAGATTTTTTTTGAACATAAGAGTGTGTTTTGTGCAAGCTTTCTTGGTGTTGACAGAGGAAGAAGAGTTATTATGTAATGGTTATAATCAGACATATTCAAAAACTACTCAAAGCTGAATTGTGAACCAGAAATATAAGCATTCATCCACAGAAAGAACACAAGGCAGAAAATTGCCCTGTATGCATTATAGCATTGATTGTGAACATGCACTACAAGCATCAGTCAGTTTTTCTGTCCACAAAACAGACAGCTTTAACATACACAGAATGAATATTTTCTAACTGATGGGAAGATATAGAGAACTGATATCTAGTGCCTCGTGTGTTTTACTCCAATATGCTTCATATCAGAAAATAACCATGCCCAATAATATGGAGGTGAGTGGAACAGTGAGGTTGTCATCAAGCTCTGTGCTGATAGGAAGGGACTCCACAAATGCTGTGCCAATAGACACTAACAGAAAACGTAGAACCAATTTCCAGCTTCCCTCAATGTATCCAAATGAGGAAAAATACCACATATACCTGCCAAACACTAACTGTTAAATAGGATCTTGGATCAAGTAGGTTACCACTTAAGGGCAAAATAAAACAAAAAACAACAGAAGCCAACTGAATGTTACCCAATAGAAGCTAAGAATCCAGCAGATGCCATTGCAATTGAACCGGCATAGGACTTGTTTTTGTTGTAAGGTATCTTTTCACCACCAAATCTCCTTCCAACAATATCAGCCATGCCTGAAACAAAATATTAAGAATCAAAAATTCAGATACAGTAAGGAGTAACACAATGAGGCTTCTCTGCTCCTGATAGGGATGTAGATGTGATTTTTTCTTTCTTTCCTAGTTTAATATTTTTAAAAGAACACCTGGTGGCAACATTACCATCTCCTGCACACATATTACATATTGCAGCAATGGAGATAGGCGAAGTTCTCCAGTATATTATGGATGCCAAAGTAATAGTCGCAACATAATACAGTGGTCCTTTGAGAAGTTCCCTGGTGCAAAAGAAGAACTGAGAACCAATTAAGAAGTAATGAAATGATATGTGATGAATTAGCAATCAATGGAATTTCAAATAAATTGTTTACTTTTATTCTCAAGAAGGACATCCACAACCCAAACATATTTGGCATGGCTTATAATTTATACCATTATTCAAATCTTGGTTTTTATATACCATAATAAACAGTCAAATATATCCATTTTATTTGGTTTAGACTGATCAGCATCAGCTTAACCATTTGACAATATGACATATACTTTTCTAGACAAAATTAAATGTAGAATGAACCATGTTTTAATTGTTTCACAGATTCAAACATTTCTCACTGAGACTCAAGAGAACAATATTGCAACCTGTAATCTCCAAATCTACTCATTGATTTCACTGTGGCCTCATCTTTCAGTATTCCAAGTCCAATAACAAGCATCCGAATTATATTCACTCCCGGAATTAGAGCAGCAAAGTACGCAGCCATATTCTCAGTACTGTAATGAGTTAAGAAAGGTCATTCATGAAGGGAAATTGCAACAGAGCTTTGAACACGCTCCATAATTCATACATTATAGAATTACCTGAATAGTGGCCAGCAGAGCATGAACATCAGCCCAATGCTTATATGCACAAGTTTCCTATTTAATTTCTAAACATTAAAAATAGTTAATGAGAATTCTGCTAAAGCAAACAAGATGCATTAGAAACACAATGACACTCATGACACTCTTCAAAAGACAGCACAGCACAATGAAAATGAACCAAAATACTGCACAACTCACTGCATCTAAATGCACAAGATACCAGTCTTAAAGAGAAAAAGCAAGATGGCAATAAAGCATTTCTCCTGAAAAATTACCATGGTCGAAGGGGATAACAACACCCTTTGGAACAGTAAACAATATACAAGTCATTGAACTATTAGTCCCTATACTAGAGAAACAAAAAGTCCTTGGCTTATTTTTCTGTGGGTCAACAAAGGATTAATCAACATGGTTAACAAAAGCATATGTTGAGAGAGCTCTTAAGTAACAGACAAAAAGAATAGGTCGAGGACTTACATTGGTGCTTCTTTACTGTAGCCACTAACATGATATGATGACATGTGTCAAAATTGGAGACAAAAATGAGGTCTTAAAGGAGTAACCATTCCAACATACAATAATAAATTAAACTTTTCCCAGTTCTAATAGTCTTTGTAATCTCTACATTTCTTCTGCTTCAAGAAAAAAAATCCCACTTTTCATCTACTTCATAATGGCAACCATTAACTAAAAAAGTAAACTTAATTTGTCCCAATTCAAAACCATGCAAAACACTCCACTAGAACTATATAGCATTGCAAAAACAGTGATTTCCACACGTCAACACTAAATTGGCCCAAAATTCCAAAGCCCAGCATCATTTTCTTCAGCTTAAACCTACCCAGAACGAAAAACACAATCTTGCGACCCACCTGGTCGAATATGCCTCGTTTAGCAGTTTCTTGCCAGAATCTGAGGCCGGACAAGGCGACAATGGCGGAAATGGCGGTGGCGTAGATGTCAGAGACAAGAGGGTCGTGGTGCAGCATGGTGGATCGCGGAGGGGAAGTGAGAGCGAAGAAAGAGGAGGAGGAGGTGAAGAGGGAAGTGGGTTTGAGTTGGAAAAGAAAAGGGGAAGAAGGAGAAAGGAAAGTGAGTCTCGTGGTGGGTGCGTGGAGAGGAGGTAGAGAAAGATAAGCAACTCGGTCAACCATGTGGAGTGTGGTGCTCCTAAACATGACGCAACCGGGAAACATCATGTGACCGTGGCGAGATGGATTCCTAGTGAACCACGAAAGAACTTTGATTTTACCAGCCTTTTGGATCCCATTTTAAGGCCTCATTTCAACTTGCTATTTCAACAAAGTCATAACGGCTACAAATTAACTAAATATTATTAACATATATATAATTTTATTATTATACATTTTTATTTATTAAATGGTAAAATTTATGAGAGAAATTATATCTACAAGAACACGTTAGAAGCTATATTTTTAACAATTTTCATTCTAACATATTTTT
>Ga0209489_104479_pt1 | contig 25638 bp, 10 predicted proteins | sample SiratrowhiteBW_FD_187527 | JGI IMG/M metagenome (GOLD analysis project Ga0209489, IMG submission 187527) | Root nodule microbial communities of legume samples collected from California, USA - Siratro white BW (SPAdes) (version 2) | ecosystem: Host-associated > Plants > Roots > Nodule | place...
ATATTTTATATATATATATATATATATATATATATATATATATATATGAGTAAAATAATATAATAATATTTAAATTTTGATTTGACTTAGATTTGTTCTAAAGTGTTAAACCGCCAATCCAATTATTCGACTATGGGAAAATGTATCTAAATAGATTCAAAAATCTTACATTTCAATTAGTTATCGATTTTCGATTTTTTTTTTCGATTCCTATAATTTAGTAGAAGGAACAATTTCTTTTTAGATTAATTAGGATTTAAATTTTTGTTAGAATTAATATATATTTAATGTTCCATGTTGTCTCAATCAAAATTATATATATATATATATATATATATTTGTGGAAGTATACTCCATAATAGCACTCTGTATGTATAATGCACCTACCCAAAAAGATAATTGAATTTTTCTGAAGAACACATGTGGGTGAATCCTTGTTTGTTGCATAATTTGTTGGACGTTGTCTTGTTGTTGATGTGAAATGAGTGGTCCAAAGAGACATGTGTAGCATGTGGTGTCCCCTGGAATAAGTTTCCCTTCCATTTTGTCAAAAGCTAGATTTCAAACATGTGGACATGTATCATTTTGTGTTCTGCCTTTTGGTGGAGGATATAAAATCGTCAATGACCTAATTTTTGGGGATATAATCTAGAGTTATAAGTATTCTTTTGTAGTTCTAGTGTTATTTCTTAAAAATATTTTGTTTTTTATTTTAATATTCTGAAAAATAAAAAAGTTTACATTAATTATCAATAAAGAGATTACTGACTTTATCGAAGTAAAATTTCAATTATACAGAGAGAATAATAAAAAAAAAGAAAAATTACTTAAGAAACTTCATTCAAATTTTGTCTTTTTTATTATATTTGAGAAATTTATTTATCTTTTTATAAATATTAATATATAAAATTGCGCTGATATATACAAAATTCTGTAACTTCTAAAATTATTATAAGTTAAACAACATTTTTATAAAATCATCTTTACGTTTTATCATCAATTTAAATTTTGATTTAAGACACCAATAAATCACAAAGAATATATAATTTAAATTCTTTACAAATATTTTTTAGCTTTTACTTTATAGTTATAATAATATTATTTAAACTCTTTTAATATTGAGCATAAGTGATTAATTTGCTCAATACAAAGTCAAATAATTCAAATATTTATTGATTTTGATTCTTAATAAAATATGTCAAATTTACTTAGTTTTGATTAAGTTACATTAGTTTAAGATGAAGTCTTAGAGCACTAATAAACTAATTTTGTAGAAAAACTCTGATATTATTTATTTCCTTATTAAAAATGTTTAAATAAAGTTTATAACTAAGTAGTTCTGGTTAATATACTAATTAAAAATTTCGAGAATCAACATCACATGTACCTTCAGATTTTAAATAATACGACTTCAGTAAACAAATATTAAGAGAAAGCAGGTTACTGTTTGAGAGAGAATTCTATTTTTTAGCAATGTGTTTTTTTTATTTAAAAAAAATGTAAAGAGAACTGGTAATTTCAATTAAATATTTGTTGGCAGAGAAAAAGTTGAGAATAATTAAATTAGAATCACCCTCTTCATAATAAAACTCAACCAGCATTTAAAAAATAAGATAAATATTAGTCATAAATAAAGATGGTAAATATTTTAACAAAAAGAAAAGAATAAAATGGAGAAAACTTTTAGGGTGGAAAAGATTGCATATTAGATGAAGCCTAAGACTTTGGAACTTTATAGTTTGACATGAATGGAGCATATATCTCTAGTTCTGATTCTCTGTTCTTCCCGTGATCTTAACTTCCTCTTCCATCGAAGCTTTAAAATAAAAAATATAAGAGTGAGAAATTCAGTGGTGATGGTGGTATCTGTATTTTGCCTATTCTTGGTGAAGGTTCTTTGTGAAGGTTTCATCCATTTATAATCTATAGATATGATTAAAGTAATATTGTACCCAACCATGTATATAATTAAATAGTTATATTATAGCACCAAACAACATGATTATGATATAAGATAACAACAAAAGTTAATAGACAGTTACTAAAAATTTTATGGGATGAAACAAATAAAATAAAAAGTTTTCTTAATTCTTTTAAATTCAATTTTATACATTAAATTAATGTAACTTAAAATTCTTTAAAGATTTTACATTAATTAATTATACATACTTTTGCATGATTTAAAACTATACACAAGAAAGTATATTCTGGAACACAGTAGTTCTTATTCAGTGTTAAAAAGTGTTATTTTTTTTTTCTTCCTGCAAATACCTTTCTTTGGAAATTGTCTAAATGATGTTTGAACCTAATTTTACTGATTATTTAAAAAAAAAAAACGCTTTTATATTAAGATAGAACTTATATTATTTTCAGCAAAAAGAATTTTAACTTGTATATATATCAAAAGAAAACTTATAAACTTTTATAGTGGTTAACTAGTTTTATATGTACTCCACTAGTTTTATGGATTTATTCTCAGTAGCGACCTAACTACTTTTTGGTTCAATCCATTGAATGGGATGTTCAGATTCTAGTGTTAAATAAAATTATAGTCTTCGGATTTTATTTATTAAAGATTCAAAAATACAATTTTTTTCATAATATCCGTATCATCAATAAAAAAAATTAAATTTCAGATTAAGAAATCATTAAAACATTAGTTTGTGATTTTATTTCATCACATTACTTCTTCAAAGTGTATTGTGATTGCACACTACCTGCCCAACAAGAGCATTATCTGCCCAACAAGAGAATTATAATAAATAAATAAATGAATAGCATAGTACAGTTCAATTCAGTGGCGGTCATATCTGGGTTTGGTCTTTTTTTCCCCTGCACTTTATGGGGAGGTGATTTCAATAACATGTGATTTGTTGTCGGTAAAATATGATTTCTTTTAAAAAAATTATCTGACTTTCTTCTATTTAAAGGTAAAATATACTATTTTTTTCACTTCAAATAAGTTTTAGGCTGTGTTTCTTAAAAAAGTTATACTTTAAATGCATACCATAGTATTATCAAAATTTAAAATGTTTGACCACTTGATTAAGAAACATAAATTACTACTTATCTCAATTAATACTGATAAAAAATGGTTTAGATGTTAATTAAAGAGATAAAATAGATAAAGCTTTTTTAAAATAACTAAAATTGAAGTATATAAATATAATCTTTAAATTTAATTCATAGAAATTATATGTACAAATTTTTTATTGATATAAAATTCCATTTTTATATATTTATTTGTTAATGACTTTTAGTGCAATACTTCATCTCAATAATTTTTTCTAACCAAAAATCTGAAATTCGATACTTACTTAAAGAAGACTAATTTATTACTATTCAAAATAACGACTTTTTTTTTATAAGTTGGACTTTATATACTATTATATGAGAAGAAAATTTTGGTCTTCGAAGTTGCTCCTTATTTGTTCTTCCAACAATTAATCGGTTGATAGGAATTGTTTTAAATTAAAAATGGTTTAATTTGAATATATATATATATATATATATATATATATAACATATTACTATTAAATATTTAAAATAAAAATTACTGTTAATAATAATTATTTATCGACAACATTAAGTAAGATTAACATAATTATTTATCTTAAATTGTAATTTTCAACTATGTTAAAAATATAAAAAATTATTGTTTGTAATTCTTTGCAAATCGACTAGAATCACTTGTACTAAGATAATAATAATAATAATAATAATAATAATAATAATAATAATAATAATAATAATAATAATAATAATAATAATAATGATAATTTCATGCTCTCAAATAAAATTATCTCTGTGAAGAATATATGACTTATAAATAAAATGCTTTGAAGAATATGGTAGATTACAATGTCATGTGCCATAATAGTACTTTATAAATAATTTTGATGAATGCCCATCAGATGCATCTCCTTTCGGCGATTGATTTGATTCTGATTTTCTCTCTATCACATAAATATATAAAATAAAATTCCCACGCTTCATATCATATCTTTAATTTTTTTTTTTCGGATGGAACTATGTTTCCACTGGATACGTACTGTAGTTATATTTCTTGTTTTTTTCTTTCTTTTCTCTTCTAATTAATATATATATATATATATATATATATATATAAATAAAAGAACTGTGATATCATATCAGAAAATTTTGTATATATTTTATATATTATGCTATTATCGCACTTGCGTATCGTGGAATCATGACAGCATATCAAATAAGAGGAATAATTTATTCGCAGAAGATGAGAAGTGCATCTTAATTATTAAAACGAACGTAAATAGTTAATATCAAAATATAAAATTATTAAGTTTAAAAAATAATGTTCATGGTGTGAAATTTTTTCAATAGTTTACATAATTGTTTTTTCTCTTTTTATTTCACACTATATTTAAGGGGAAAAATTTTATTATGTGATTCAAAACTTCATTTCTAAGCATTTCACTTCAACCAAACCCGTTACTTTCTTCTCAAATCTCTTTTCTTGTTTAACTTTTCTTGACTATCTTCTACATAGTCAAGCAAACTATTAAAGAAGCTTAGTTATGTTGATTTGGTTTTGTAGAAGGAAGGAAAAAGTGAATAAAGATAGAAGTTTGGAAAACTAAAGATCTAGAAATTAAGAGTGGACACTATAACAAAAAAAAAAAAAAAAAAAAAAAAAAAAGGAAAAAAAAAAAAAAAAAAAAAAAAAAAAAATCGCACAAGAAAAGGAAAAATATTAGTTGAAGACGTTGTATAATCAATTCTATTACTGCAAGTGATTAAGATGATCTATATGAAAATAAGTTTCATAATTGATTTCGTATAATCATAATCGAATATGACAACATTTTCTTATAATTTGATTTTTTATAATAATAAAAAAATATTAATATAATAATTGTGAATATTTTATTTTATTTTTATCTTTTTCGATAAAAAATATTTATTCTATTATCTTTCTCACTTATTTTTTCGATCAAAACACTTTTATTTTCACTAATTTTTACATTTTTTTTCTTTCATTTTCTCTATTTTTGTTTCTTTTATCAATTGGAGCTTTAATCTCCTTTTGAAAGAGCATGTAAAAAAAAAAATATTATTTAGTCTTGATAAATTAGTTTCAATTATAAAAAGCTGATTTGTTTAATCAGTTTGGGCTTATTTAGGATGATTCAGAATTTAAATTTTTATTTTTTTAATTTTAAAACAGATATGTTTGGTTAAATTAAAAATTAGACTACCCTTAATTCATTCAAAATATTTTAATATTTATTTTCAAAATAGATACTTTTTATTTAAATTTTAGTTTAAAATATTGTTCTTACAAAAGTTAAGTGACCTTTATAAGATTAGGATATATCTTACTTTTAGGCTGGTATGCCCTCAAGACGTACACTTATAAATTGATATTTATCTTTTCATGCATTTGTGTTTCTTGTAATAGATAGACACTTTTCAGTGTCATGCATGTATTTATGAGATAATAAATATATAATAAATCAAAGTTTGCTTATCTCGAAATTTTTACTTATTTATATTATTTTAATGTTTTTTACTTTTTACTTTATAATTTTTTAATTCTTATAATTATTTCATATTTATTTCAATATTATTATTTTTTATGATTTCTTTTATTAAGTATTTAATACATCATTAACATGTATTAGTTATTTAAACATTATTATTTTGTAAAGTTAAAATGTACATTAAGTATTATAAAGGACTTTATTATTTTTTCTTTTGTATAGATATCTTATTTTCACTTTGTACAATTGTCTCCTCTCATATTTAAGTTATCATTGTAATTAAAGTTCTTTTGGAAATCTGTTTCTTTTCTTTGAATAAAATATTTTTATTAATTTTCAAAATTTTGGTAGAGTTATTTGAGAAAGATCAAGATCATTTAAGTTATATTTATACATTAACCTTCTATATCGAAGTTGTCTGTTGCATAATTATCCTGCGACATAGATTAAATAGGTTGAGTCACAATCGAAGAGTTTGATTGTTAGAAGAACAATTGTTAAGGAGGAGTTGGTACAAGTGACATCAACTATATTATGAAGAATACTAGATGGAAAAAGTCAAATTAAATCGTGATGTTTGGGTTGTTACACTTTTAAGTAAAACATATTGCTTATTGACTATCATTTATAGCTTTTATCTATTGATAAGCGCTCGATCCAACGTCTTTCATACTCGATAGGTTATCATAATGTCTTCCCACTCAAAAACTCCTCAATCTTTACTTATCATCGTTTTTCCATTTATTTTTAGAAGACATGTGTTGGTTAGATTGGTTTATGAATGATTTTAACTCAATTAAGTATGTAGACATCATGATGCTTGTAACTTCTAAGTTTAAATTAAATTTGAGGCTAGAGTGTGTAAAATCTCACAAAAAAAGAGCAAAAGTTGGCTATTTAAAGTGTTAGAGTGTGACAGTCCCTAGTCTATATATGTTTCCACCTAAACTTGACTCTAAAATAAGCAAAAAGAGGAAAGGCAAGAATTTCCAAAAGCAGTATGGTGAAAGACTTCGTCTAGACAACCTCCCAAATGAATTACTCAACAAGCATGAGATTTCTCTACTAAGGTTAGTGGTTTTAACACCAAGGAGTTATTGTTGGGTTGGGGTTTACAGGTGGCAATAAGCCTAAGTGCTAACTTGAGTATTATTGGGATGTCTGTGTTCATGTCATCTACTTTATTAGAGAATGTTACTACATATATGGAGCCTCAAGAAAGAGTGTAAGTCCAAAGAATATCCTACAAAGCCAAATGTACATATATTACTAAGCATGATATAAGCCTTCTTTAACTTCTCACCACCTGAAGTTTTGTCTACGTGAGTGGACCATAGTGAAGCCATAAGTGTTAGAGAAAAAACACAACACCCTAAACATATTTTAATTGTGTGCTAAAAACATAATAAGCCTAGTGCTTAGAATACATAAAGCAGAACAAACCTAGTGCTTGGAATACGTTAAGCAGTTACATTTGACAAACACTAGTTATATGACAAAGAATATGCTTTATCTGACAAATGATAAAGCCAAGTTTCACTTCATCTGATAAGTTAAACGAAGATCATTTAGACGATATATACAAACTAAAACTTCAAGCTGACATGCATGAAGAATATTCCAAAAGCTTAAGTTTGAAGAAATAAAGAATGTCTTCTACGTCTGTCCCAAGAAAATTTGCTCCAAGCAACAACGTTTAAAATACCTACGGATATGAGCTAAAGCATAAATGTCCTCCAACTTCTCTAGCACAAATAGTTTCAACTTTGACTCAATTGTCTATCTTGTACAGTACGCACTTTTAACCAATATTTTATGTAAAAGGATCTGCTACCAAAGAAGATAAGTACTACTAGCTATCAAAGAGGTAGTGTAAAGAAGAGAAGAGGATTTAATGCTTCATACCATGCATTTAATGCTTCTCATTAGACGATGACAGGAGAAGAAAAAAGATAACAAAAAGAATTCAAAGATACACAACGATTAGAAAAGGGAATGTAACAAATACTTTTATGAAGGCTATAAGAAGACATGCTTCAAAAAAAAGAAGAAAAGAAAGATAGCCATACTTTGCAAGAGCTAAAACTTTGTGCAAATTTTTGTGTCTTAAAGTTTTGTAACAACATTGTTTGTGTTCATTCCTGTATACTAATAACTTGTATATGTCAAAAGAAGCTACTTTTCTAATAAGAAAAAACCAATGATCAATGATCACTTAGACCTTGTAGCCAAGAATGGCTAGTGTTAAAAGATTAATTGTAACATCCTTATTAACATCTATAACAACTTTACAATATTAGAAAATATATAATTACACACACACACACTTTCATATATACTATATATTTATTAAAGTAATCCAAAAAGATCCTTTTTCACAGGAAATTACATATATTCAAAAGAAAAGTAAAGAACATAAAGCTCTTCGTCCTGCTCCTTATGTATCCCTATCACCTATCAAATCGTCCGCTCCCATGTAATACATGACCATCACAATTTTTAAAGTAAAGAAAACATCACACAAGTAGAAGAGTAAGCTAGAGATTAAAAGAAAAATCAACATGAGTTTTTAATTTCTAATTCAAAACAAGATACATGCATATATACTTACATACTTCAAATGCGTGTAGGATATTACAATCATAAAGTGTTTATAATATCTAAAATTCAATATCATAACATAAATCCACTAACTCTCACACATAAACACTTTGACTCTAATTCTGGAATATTGTGCATTGAATCAAACTCAGAGGTATGCACATGTCATACAACATGAGTTTTTAATTTCTAATTCAAAACAAGATACAAGCATATTTACTTTCATACTTCAAATCGCATGTAGGATATTACAATCATCAAGTGTTTATAATATCTCAAATTCAATATCATAACATAACTCTATAGACTCTCACGCATAAACACTTGACTCTAATTTTGGAGTATCATGTATTGAATCAGACTCAGAGGTATGCATCTGTCATACAACTTCCAATTGTCAATTCTATACCAGCCCACACATATATGAATTCATCATACTCATATGACATGGTTAAATCATATGGTTTTTTTAATCGGACTATATTCTGAACCCCAGTCACCCATATGAACCTCCTCCGACTCTCACCACTTTGTAATCTTTATCTATTTGATTTCAATATATCAATAAAATCAAGATACATCCTTATTGATCAAATACTTAGACAATGCACAATCTCAACAATCTCAACACTAATATCTTCTTTTTTGAAGATACTATGTATCGATCACCATTTATCATTCATAAACATACCTCACATATCATGTATCAACATTCATTTTAAATCCACAAATCTATTACAATTTGATCAAAAATTAATTTAATATTAACTATAAAGATTTAAGAAAAAAATCTAAACAGTTCATGAAAAAGTAAAAGAAAAAAAAAATTCTTATCTATGCTCAATGTCACCAAATCTGAGAACAAAATCTCTGAAAATGCATCCAGCCCAGGTAATTGGCTCCTGGCGGCAGTCTAACCTGATAACACCTCGCACAAATAGCTATACCCAACACCTGCACTTAGAATGTTAAATATGAAACTAAAAAACTAAACCTCATCTCAAAATCTAGCCATTTATCTACTTCAAGAATTATCATCAAACATCATCAAAATAGCTTTTTAACCTCATACCAACAATGTATACATTAAATTTATCAACTTTTATATCTTTATGTTCTAAAAATCAGACCTTAATCCAACAATTCAATTGAAATCACTATATACATCTGTATAACCACATTCAATACATCTTTCACATCAAAATTAAGAGATACATGACCAAATTTATCAGATTCCACTATCGATATATCATTATAATCAATCATATCAACCAAATTTTAGTTTAATGCCAAATTATAACCTGCAAGAAAAATTAGTGACCACGTCACCTCCACATCCAAGTCTTCTAACATAAGGTTCTATGTAAAATTAAAACTAACTTTTATATAAAACATAATATATAACTTCCATTACCTAAATAGAAACATAATATATAGGTTCTAAAGAGCTCCAACTCTTTAGAACAAAAAGACAATTTAACATGCAACACATAGTTCTGACCAAAGATCTAAACATACCACTAAGAGATTAAACTAATAGATACTCACCTTGAAGCCTCAGATATCACATGCAAGCATGATTATCAAGGAGAAATTGATACTTGAAAACTGACTCTAATAAAGAGGGGGCAGAATTGAACTTACTTCAAATAGATTTATGATCGGGAAGAGTTGCTCTGCTTGTTGCCACAAGTATAACAGTAGGCTCCAATCGTTAGTTTCATGGAAAACGGGATTAGAATCCTAGAGAGAAGAGGAAAAGAGCTTTTCTAGAGAGATGATGTTTAAAACAAATGAAACCTGAATAACTCAATTTTCTATTATAGGAACCTTTTACATTTATGATATAATATTCAGGTGTCATTTTAATTATATCATTTCTAATCTAAAGTTATTTTTCTAAGATCTTACAAAAATACTCAATGTTAAGCTAGTAGTGGCTAGTGTCAAGAATACTTAGTGTTGAACCAAGAGTGATTAATGTCAAGAATATTCAATTTGAGTCAAGAGTGGTTAGTGTCAAGAATACTTAGTGTTAGCTAGGAGTGACTTGATCAAAGAGTACCCTCACTTGTACTTAGTAGCAATAGACTGCTCAATGGAACTTGATTGGTTGGTCAAGAAATGGACGTAGTCTCTAGATCAGACGAACCAATATAAAAATATTGACTACATTCTTTCTTTCCTTAATTATTTTTCATTGCATGTTATTATGTTGTCTTACTAACTAAAAGAAGGAAGGAAAAGTTAAAATTAATTTTTACAAATATTTCATCTAACAACATGTGCACAGACAATATCAGCAAAAAACAATGAAATTTTCAAAACAAAATTTAACCTTCTCTTCTTGTGTTATTTTCTATTTTCGCACACGATACCTCTGTTAAGTGAGTGTCATGTTTATCACTACCATCCAAGACCTGATACCACCTTGGGTATCCCTACACCACCCACGAAGGTCCATGCACCACCTATTCAAGGTCACCCTATCCAAGGCGAAACATTATGTACATATATACCACTCTACATACATGTATACAACCAATCCAACTAGGATCCAACACCCAAAAAAAGCCACCTAGAAAGGACACATATCATGCATACATCATATCATGCCGACATAACATCAATTTTATATCTATCCAAAACATGCATAATCAATCTCACCCTTTATAATCATATCATCGTAATAAACATGTATAAAGACGTACATTACAACATGAATAAACAATACCAAAAATGATATAATATCATCATTATTCAAACTTATTGTCACTCGAATGAGTTCTTTTTGCTTAAGTGACCTCATCAACTTTCATAAGGCAACCTTCGTTTTCGCTTAAGCGACACAACCACCATTTGAGAAAATGCTACCCAAGAACAACAACATCTCAAGTCTCTCCTCGCTCCAATGATTACTTTTTTCGCTTGAGTATTACAGTCAATGCTCAATGCTTGAGCAACATACACTTGTTGGAAAAAATCCAACAAGTTCCAGAGAACTCTTCCACCACCTTTGGTAGCTTGAGTTCCTAACCTATAGCTTAAAAACTCAACCGTGCACCTAAGCGCTCAAACCATGTGTCAAGCATTTACATATATTTAGAACACATATACGCTACCATAGTCACACTTAAGCGTCCAACACAATGCTCGAGCCATAAGATATATTGCGTGAACACCCTCTCCAATATTTGACTAATATGTTTCTAGAGAAGAGAGAATCATCTCGATGTCTCTCTCACTTGAGCTGCAAGACATCTCTTACAACATGTCGCTTAAGTTACCAACACAACATCTGAGTGATGTAAGACGATTAGTACAATAATTACATATTGCTTGGACATCACTTGAGTGGAAATATTTAGCCTGAGAGCAACTAAAACTCAAAATACACAATGCTTTTCAATATCAACCAATAATCATATACCTCCTAAACCATTATTAATGTTCCAAGCACCCAAAAATCACCAAAATACGGATATTAATCATTTTATTCAACATACAGATTTTATTTTCAGATATTCTATTCACATCGTCTCAACCAACAAACACATGTGGCAACCAACATAATGTATAAATATATATAAATCTCCTAACCTAAATTGAAGCATGTCTTTATTTGATAATCTTTTAGGAATTACTTCCAACAATTTAAACAATTTAGATAAGCCTTCAAAAGTTCCACACTCTACAAACAATACTTTTTCTTAACCATCCATTCAATAAGAGGTGAAGAAAAGAACTTTAAACTCATAACTCATATACGATCGTTTCTGGTTACCAAAATTAAACTCTAATCAATTCAAAATAAATATTTCCTTCACCAACCCCTCAAAACTTCAATTTGACAAGAGTTCATCGGTCGAAAATTCCTTTAAAGTTACAACATATGAAAAAAAATAATTCTGAACTGAAGATTTTAAACTATACTGATAAACGTCTACCTGTTATTTAATTCACTCTAAAATTTAATATTAAAGTATTCCAGATCTTACAATTTTAAAATACTTAAAATTTAAAACAAATAGTTAAAAGTTATATGTTTCAAAATAATTTAAACTGATTAATTTGGTTCGAAAAAATAATTTTTTTAACATATAAATGAAATTATATTTGTAATTTAATTATTTTTATATGAATAAATAATATCTATTTTAAAATTTTAAAAAATATCATAAATATCACTAAAATTGTATTACAGACAATAATGAGTATTACTTAAACTGGTGATTTAACTTTTACTCCGCATAAACAATTAACTATTGTTACATAATTTAAATATTGAAACATAACTAGAAATGAAAAATAAGCAATAAAGCTTACATAAACCAAAACAAAAATTCCCTAATTCTACCGACATTATAAATATATTTAAATATAAATAATAACATTAGAAGGAAACACGTTCATTGAGGCAAACAGTTCTAGCTCGCATGGTGCATACATGGTAATATAATAATACTATTAAAATAAATAATGCTATAATAAATTAAAACAATAATGCTAATAAATTGCTTATAAGCGCGTGGTGCAAAATAGTCTTATAGAGCTCAGATAATTGTGGACATATTTGAACCATGTTCCAATGTCATTGACTTCTGTCATTGCCCCTTCGTCAAGTTTTTTAATATTTTAAAACTAAAATTAAATAATATATAAAAATAATATTAATTTGCAAAAATTAATTTTGACTAATAAAAAAATTGTTTTTTCATAGATACTTACGAAAACTTTATCTAAATTAAACCATGACTATGACCTCTCTTGAAAACCAAAAAATATCTCTTTCTTTCAGCTTCACGGCCACAATTCAGTATACTTATCTTAGTCGCTTAGCAACTAGCATTGCAAATTGCTTTCCTCTTCTAAATGAGGAAATGAACGAAGATAAAAACAAGAGAATTGTTTTCAATGATGGCGATACCATTCAATCACTTACTATTGTTTATGCCTTCTAAATAAGGAAAGCAATGAGTATATATTATCTTCAACGATTGTGATATGTATGAGCCTCTATTGTTTATGATATAACTATAATTTTCAAATGTTAAAATTACTGTCGGACCAATAATTTATAGCCTGGTAGTTTTCTTTAAGTAATGTGGGGTGAATATTTTATTTTGAAGGACTTCAATTAGCTAACTGACGGATAAAGTAACAAAGATCATCCATCATTCACACAAAAAAATATTGTATATTTTGAAACCTGAAATTTACTGCAATATATTAAAAGAAATGTTTGTAAATTTGTTTCAAGCATGTACATCTTTTAGTAATTTTTATTTAAACAAGTATAAATTAGTACATTTAGTTAAATAAGTTTTTATGTAAGTATAGTTCATTTGATAGATATAGATAAACATTTAATTGTATGAGTCAATCTCTAATAAACGTTCTATTGTATGATATGATTGTATATCTTGTTAAGATCAATATTTGTTAAAGTGTTGGAAGCTATTTTATGTAAACAATGTTTATGGAAAAAATAATATGTCAGTGTTGCGAAGTTAGTCAGTTATGTCATGTCTTGTGTTTTGCTCAAAAGGGAGAAAGAAGTTATTTGTCATGTTCTAAAGTTATTTTCAAACAAGTTCATACTTAATGTTAAGTCGAACATTTAAAGCGTCTCATAGCTTCAAAGCATGTTTAGACCCAAGAAGGAGCAGTAATTAAAGAAGACCGTCACAACGATTACAAAGGATTTACAATGATTCTTTTCTTTTAAACTCTATATAAAGAAAATCTTTGTGAAGAAGGAAGGTTAACAAAAGTTTTTCAATAAGAATGAGAACAAGATCATAATTTATCCTTAGCTTTTGTAGTTGTGAGAAAGAACATTATTCGTGTTCAAGAGCAATCTAGAAGAGTGAACCAGTCTCATCCGTCATAAGATGTAACCTCTCTTTTAGTGAGCAATCTAGTAATATTTTAAATCACTTTCTTTGTAAATCTTTATTTTTTTAAGCCAAGATTGGTTATGTTTCACAAAATACTGAGTTTTAGCCATCAGTGGTTGTTGTTCTAAAGAATACTCAAGGTTTTAGCCAGGAGCGATTTTTGTTACAAAAAAATACTTAGCATTTTAGTAAGGAGTGGTTGTTGTTCCAAATAATAATTAGGATTTTAGCTAGGCGTGACTGTGTCCTAAAGAATACTAAGGATTTTAGCCAAGAGTGACCAGTGTTCCAAAAAATACTAAACATTCTAGTCAATAGTGGTTACCTGTCCAAATAATACTCAAGTTGCTTTGGCCAAAAGTGGTCGTGGCCCAAACAATACTCGCTTGTATCTTTATAGTGTTAGTGCGTAATGAAACTTGATTAGTTGATCAAAAACTGGATGTAGCCTGCTTTTATGGACATGCTAATACAAAATACAAAAAGTAAATCTTTATTTCCCTCAACTAGTTTACCTTGCATGTTATTAAACTAAACTAAATAAAAAAGGATAAATTTTACAAACTAAATTTTTTAAGATCTTTGACATATCATCTGTTATTTCAAAATAATTTGTAAAAGTTTTAATACAGAATTCAACATTGCTCATTTTTGTATATTTCATATTTTTCATACATACACGCACATAAAAAAATACTAAAAAGAAAAAAGTATTCTAACTCTATGTGATTTCTTTGGTACCACCTAAATATCACCTTTTACTATATCAAGTATGATTATAATGTTTACATTAAACATGCAATGGTGAGCTAATAATTTAAAACATTGACAAGAATGATATTATATATTATATAATATATATTTGTATAGAGAAAACACAACAAATTAGATTTGAATCAATTCTATCTAATATTACATAAATCCTCATTGTATCTTAATAACTTAGAGACCCTCGATGTCTTTTGCAAAACTCGTATTAAGTATGTTTCGCCATATACTAACACCTGAATATCATTAGCATATTAAAAATCCATGCTCATCTTTTCATGTTAAAGTAGTTTGTTACACCTACATTGTAACAGTCTAATACAAAAGCCTCTTCCAACTTCTCATTACTTGACGTGTTAACTTATGTGATCTAAACCATAAGAAAAACTAGGATATCTCCTTTTCGTAATGAGTTTATGTACTTAAATATTACCACCCTTGGAGTCACAATACCATCCTAGGTATCCCCTACCACACATCTATAAAAGAGACATAATATCGCAATAGGTATTAATATGCATAACCTCATATGTAATACTATGTATATTGTAAAATATCGACATAAAATATGCAACACTATGTATATCATAAAATTGCATATGTAACATGCATCCCATCACCATCATCATCCCCCTCTCTCTCACACACGCATTCAAAAACATATATACACAACACACCCATTCTTATCGAAAATGAACTAGAAACTTCCAAAGTGGAGTAGGGTTGCTTTTGAAGAAAATTGAGCTTTAACCGAGTTTTATCTCCTTTGATAATTGTTGTAGAGCCTTACTAGTTAAGCATTAAGTGGAGATCCACTTGCAGAAGATTCTCCAACACTTAAGTCAGTAAGAACATATAACTAATATAAGTAAATAAGCATAAGATTGAGTGAGTACTTTTTGTGAAATTTGTCTTGATTTATAGGCTCTTTTGGGATCAAGGCCGAGTTATTCCTAATAAATAGGAATTATGGTGATTGATTGTAGAGAATTTGCCATATAATTAATCATCATAAAGATACCATTAATCGTCATAAAGTATATTGGATGAGATTAAATTACATCAAATTCGTTTGAATCTGGTACTAATACGTGCATAGGTACCTAAGCCTCCCAAGCTCGAAATCCATAAATGAGGTGCAGGTGGACCGAGTTGATGGACGAACAAGTTTTACTGTCTGTAATTAGTCATCAAATAATTTTGATCCAATAATAAGTAAGGTTACTTGTGAAATGGTTGTTCAAATGATCTCAAATTGTGATAGATTTCTTTCATCAAATGTGATTAGATGTCATCGACAATAGTCTAGTTAATGACTAATTTACGTAATCATATACTTAATGATTTTTGTTCAAACTTGTTTCGTCAAAGGAACTAAGTAATCTCAATTCATTAGTAATTTTGAGAATCATGTAATATTAACTCATCAAGAATTTTTGAACCGAGTGATTTTAACTCTTTATTTTGGACTAAGTCGTTTGAACTTAATTACTGGAACTGTTTAGACTAAGTGTTTGTCTTAGTCACTCGAGCAATTTGGACTAAATGATTTTATTCAATTTGAGTAATTGATAACTTAGTGTTTAGACTAGCCTCTGAGTAGTGGTGAAATTTGTATTTTTGAACTTAAGTGTTTGCTTATTTCTAAGTGATGATGAACTCAATAATGTTAGCTTGGTTTTGAGTAATGATGAACTTGATATTTTAACTTACGTTTGCTTAGTTTTCGCATGAATATAAACTCAATGTTCTAACTCTAGCATTTGCTTAGTTACGAGTATGATGAACTTGACATTTTAACTTAAGTGTTTGCTTGGTTTTGAAGTGAATATGAAATTGGTATTATCAACTCAAATGTTTGTTCGATTTCCGAATGATAGATAAATGTTTGCTTAGTCTTATAAAGTAATGAACTCGATATTGTCAACTCAAACGTTTGTTCGGTTTCCGAGTGATAGAGAACTTTTACTAAAATATTTTTATTAATCTTTTAAACTTCAAGTGTGTGTCCCATTAAAAACTTGATTTCCAAAACCTACTTAGTGATAAAATCCAATTCAAGGAAAGAGTACATTGTACTTATTGTTTATGAAAAAATAAATAAAGCTTGTGGAATTGAGTCAAACCTGGATCATGGGATTGTCAAAAGTGGGATGATTGTCCTCTAATTCGACCTTAGGATTAAGATCCAACTCTTCTTTTGGGGAAACCTGAAATAATTCATTGGATGTCAAGATATTGTGGGATGGTGTCACATCTTTCTAGTAACACCAAAGTAAAGTTGGTCTGGGTGGTACTGTTGTCGGAAGGAGTCTTAACCAAGTATATGCTACTTTGAGTATTTTCTTGTAATAATAGTACCATCTTTAGAAGGGAACTTGATAGCCATGTGTGGTATAGAAATAATGACACCGAGCTTAAGCGTTCGATGGTTGATAAATGCATTGTAAGAAGTATCTGCCTCAACTAGGATGTACCGAACTATCAATGTTTGGTATGTCATGCTTGTCCCAAAGGTTGTCAACAAAGTTACGTAACCTTTGGTGTACACTCATTCACCTGTGAATCTTGATAAAGGACCCTGATATGACCTGGTTGATACAATTTGTTGTTGACTTATGAATTTCTCTTCATGAACAATTTTTTTTACTAGAACAATGATTGTAGATCGTGAACTTATACACCAGGTAAGTTCCCAGGAAAGAGAGGTGGGTCGCTAATGGACACACTTAAATACCAAGTCTTTCCTTGCCACAACTTTCCTAGACATGTACTTTTACACTACCACATTCTATATCCAGTAACAATAATAATTCATGAGATATTAGACTGGGCACATTATTCGCACGACAATAATTATGAAAGTGCTTTTCTAGGCATTATTGTCAACAATGTTTTGTTTCACATGGTAATGATTTGATGACATCACCTTAGCATCTAGTGGAGTGATATGGTGAAATCGAAAGTATGCTTCATGACAATCATCAAATATGACTCCTTAATCATGAGCGCCACTCGAAGTGAAGACAATCGAGAAAGTGACAATCAGAGTTAATTCAAATGATATTGTTGATTTCCTAATGATTCTTACACACGACGGATAATTCATATCGTACCATATTTTCCACAATCTTTTCGAGGTTACGGTGAAGCACCGTACTCAATCATGCCCACTAGTCATGATGCCTACATAATTATTTACTCAGTGTTGAATATGGAGAAGAATCACGAAGTGGTGGTTGAAAATGGATTGGGCTTCTCCAAGATAATGGCTTCATTAGCAATCTTGATGCAACCCTTCTAAAAATTCTATCGGATAGGTTAAAACTGTGCAAAAGTATATCCTATGTAGCGGTTGTCACTCATGCAAACAAAAGTGTTTAAGGAAAGCTTGAACACATGCACCATTAGAAAAATTCAATATATCAAATCAATTAGATGGCAAATGTGAGTCCACTCGTGAAATTAAATATATTGAAATCAAAGGAATTGTAACTCAATTCTACCATGTTAAATTGAAGATAGGGCAAACCAATGCAAATCAATTTTACCATATTAATTTGAAGATGTGGCCTACTGCATAGAATCATATGAATTGAAAATCTCCAGCTTCACGTGTTTCTAATTTGGATTCACCAAATTGGATCAAAATCACCAGCTAGATCGCGAGTGAAGCAGGGTTATAGGTGAACATTGACTTTGTTGCATCAGTGTGATAGAATGTGGGCTTATGCAATATGTAGGCCCTTCACTAAAAAAAAAAAACAAACAAACTTAGATGGTCACATTTAGGTATCCAAGCACCCATGTGCATTTATCTTCCACTAGTAGTAAAAATAAAGATGATGTATGTTAATCTGGTTGATAACTTAAATTTATTTTCATTATACTCTTCAAAATAGAAAATAATGAAAAGTAATTATAATTTTAATGCTTATAATAATCAAATAATAATACTTGTTAATATCATTGTCGGATACTTTTACTCTTTTTTCAATGGGAAATTAGAAGTTATGTTCCGAAAAAGAAAAATATCATCAAGCAACAATATTTTTATCCTTTGATGCCCAATTTTTGACAAATATTTTTTTTTATTTACTATCACATTTTTTTAAAAAGCATAATTGGAAAAAGGTTTATAAATAAAAGTTTTATGATGAAGATAAAATAATATTAAGTTTGTGATTGAAGAATTAGATGGATGGTTTTTTTACTTTGATAGAAAAATCCATTTACAAAATGTTTAATTAATATGAAAATATTTTTTTCAATGCATTTTCATCTAAATCACATGAAAATATATGGTTGGTGTGAATATAAAATTAAGATGCAGCTTGATGATCTTTTCTATGGGAAGGTACAAAAGAGAGTTATTGTATGCAACTTTACCTTGTAAATATAGAGAGATTTTGGTTGGTTCAAACTTATGATTAATTGATCATCAAGTGTGATAAAACATTTATGTGAAATGTTAATAATGCACTATTCCAAAGTTCTCCTGCATGTTAATGCTCATTATGCTTTATACCCCTCAGGTAAAATAAATAACCTAATATAATTTGAGAACAATCATGTTGTCTTGTAGTGGTAAGAAAATTTTTATCTTGCCACACAGTGGGTGCCAAACGTTCTCACCGAAAATGGACTAGAACCTTCTGAAGTGAAGTAGGGTTGCTTTTGAGGAAAATTGAGCTTTAACTGAGTTGTATCTCCTCTAATAATAATTGCAACGCCTGACTGATGAACACTGAGTGAAGATCTACTTATAGAAGATTCTCCAATACTCAAGTCAATAAGAATATAGAACTAATATAAGTAAATAAGTATAAGATGAAATGAGTACTTCGTGTGAGATTTGTCTTTATTTATGGGCCCTTTTGAGGCTAGATTTGAGTTATTTCTAATAAATATGAACTATGGTAATTGATAGCAGAGTATTTGTCATATACTTAATCATCATAAAGATATCATTAATCGTCATAAAATATATTGAATGAGATTAAATTGCATAAATTTTGTTTGAATCTGGTAGTAATACGCGAGTAGGTATAACACCTAATATCAGTTACGAGTTGCTTGAACAAACTCATCTTGTTTGAGCATCCTTGCTTCTTCTAACAAAGCAAAACTTCCTTTCTTAAGCAATGTTACATCACTTTAGTGACACTAGATATAGAGGAGAGAAAATGTATTCAGTTTCTTGCCAACTTGAATGTCTACTTATTGCTCGAGATCATTCATCCTTTTATATTGCTCAAGCGTCACTTTAGCTCTTGAGTGGGAAGACTTGTTGTAGAGTCAATCAACTTCTTGAAACACTATGTACTAGGTTTTGTCTTAAAACTTGAGGGATAACTTGTCGCTTGAATGAGACTACTTGTTTCATGCTGCAATGGGATCCAAAAAAGACCATGCACCACCATTATACATTATCGTCTAAGTGACCAATTAGTGTTTAAGCAATAAAAGTTCTAAAAGAGAGATAATTGTCTCGATATCTTTTGCTCAAGTCTCATTATAGCTTAAACAATATGCTCTCTCGCTTAAACATCTATGTTCTTAAATGTTAAGTGATACATATAATCATTACTCACAACATTTTTTATTTCTGTCATGTAGAAAATATAAAATAATCCTTTAACACTAATTATACTCATAAATATTGGTTTATCTTATATTCAACTTCATAACATTCTAAGTCCAACAATTATACACAAAGACATATAATCATATTTTTACATAACATTTCAACAATCATACAATTCACACAACTAAAATAATATCAAGTTGAATAAATGGATAATAAAGAAAACTCAACAAGAGAATATGAAAAATTGTATGATTGTATTGGAGTAGTGAATCAACTCAACTCTCAAAAACAGAGGTTGTGTTGTTATATACACTGAGTAAAACGATATACAAGGAAAGATGTGACTGTAACCATAAACTGTTACAATATTCTAACAGATTTAAAAGAGAGAGAATGACAGTTGTAACAGTACCCAAAAACAGAAAAACTTCTGTAGACTAATATCCTCCCGCAAGCTTAACCATAAAAGCTTTTAAGGTTGAGCTTGGTTAACAGAGTAGAGAAAGGTCCTAGATGTAACGTTTTGGTACAGATATTAGTAGTTTGTTGATGAGAAGCAATAGGAAGAAGATGTATCAATCTAGCAAGAACCTTCTCTCGAGCAATGTGGCAGTCCATATCAATGTGTTTTATGCGTTCATGAAAATCCGGATTGTAAGCTATGTGAATGGAGGAACGATTGTCACAAAATAGAGTGATGGATTCTTTTACAAGAAGGTGAAGATTAGCAAGCAAGTAGCTCAACCATTGAGCTTCACACGTTGCTACTGCGAGTGAGAGATATTAAGCTTCAGCGGAGCTGCGAGCTACCATGTTTTGTTTCTTTGATTTCCAGGAGAGCAAAGCTTGACCATAAAAGAAACAGTACCCTGTAGTGGAGCGGCGGGTGTTTAAGCATGAGCCCCAGTCAACGTCAACAAATGTTGTGAGTTTGTGATCAGAAACAGTCGGGAAAAACAAACCAAGAGAAGGAGACATTTTCACATACTTGAGGATACGAAGCACAACTTGATGATTTTCAATCGTAGGTTTATCCATAAATTGACTTAGTAAACCAATCGAGAAGCAGATATCTGGTCGAGTGTTAGTAAGATATACCAATCTCCCAATAAGTTGTCGATATGCAACGGGATCATGAAAGAGATCACTACCAAACTTCTACAGTTTAACAACCGAATTAAACCAGTATCTTGGAGAAGTTCAAGAGCATATTTCTTTTCAAATAAAAAAATTCCATGTGTAGAACGAGTTAGTTCCATGCCAAGAAAGAATCTAGCATCTCCAAGGTCCTTGATAGTGAAAGTATCATTTAGAATAGTCTATACATTCTGAATAGCAGAAAGAGAATTTCTAGTAATGAGTAAATCATCAACGTAAATTAAAATGACAGTGAAATCAGATTCATGTTTCTTAACAAACAAAGAATAATCAGCCCTTGATTGAACAAAACTATAAGAGGACATAATAGAGGTGAGTTTTTTTATTCCACTGTCTGCTGACTTGTTTCAAACCATAGATGGATTGCTTAAGGTGACAAACCAAGTCACTATTTTCAGAATTTATCATCCCGAGAGGAACAGTCATATAAACCTCTTCTTCTAAGTCACCATGGAGAAAAGCTGTGTTGACATCTAGTTGGTGTAAGTAGCAATTATTAGTTTCAGCCAGCGTTAAGAGAACCCGAATGGTTGTCATCTTAGAAACAGGACTAAAAGTCTTCATGTAGTCTAGTCCTTTAGTTTGATTGTAGCCTTTAGCTACTAATCTAGCCTTATGTCTCTCAACAGTTCCATCAGCTTTATATTTGACTTTAAAAATCCAGTTATTTCCAATAGCTTTCTTTCCAGGAGGGAGAGAAGTGAGAAACCAAGTATTATTATTAGTAAGAGCCTTCAATTCTTCTACTATAGCTTTGTTCCAACATTCATGCTTCACAACATCCTTGTAGGTGGTGGGTTTAGATATAGAATCAAGAGAGGAAGAAGCTGTTTGATTATGACAATCTGGTGGTGGATAAAAATTTGAGGATGACAAAGCTGTGTGAGCTACAACGGTTGTATTACAATAATAATCCTGCAAATAAGAAGGTTTTTGCCTTATCCGAATAGGTCTGCTATTTTGAGAGTCATGGGAAGAAATATTAGGAGAAATGTGTGAATCAGTGTCAGAAAAATTAGCAGGCAAGATATTGGTATCACGAACAAGAGGAGAAGACATAGAGGATGCACCAGGTTCCACAGTAGTAAGAATAGAATGTGGTTGATAAAAAAAAAATCCCAAAAATGTGTTTTTGGTGGTGATGAAGAAGAGGTGGTGGAAGAAGTGTCATGCATAGAAAAAGGAAAAATATGTTCATGAAATTCAACATGTCTTGACAAAAAAATTTCTATGTTATGCAAATCATACAATAGATATCCTTTGGTCCCTCTTTGATATCCTAAAAAAATGCATTTGCATGCTCTTTTGTCAAATTTGGATCTATTTGCGCTTAAAGAGGTGGCAAAACAAAGTGAACCAAAAAGCCGAAGTTCAGAATAATTTGGAACTTGTTGATGTAATGCTGCAAAAGGAGTGAGATTTTTCAAAGTAGTAGTAGGAAGTCTATTCAAAATGAAAACAACATGAGTGATAGCATAGTTCCAAAAACAGATGGGTAACTTGGATTGAAACAAAAGAGCTCTTGCAATGTTTAAAATGCTTTGATGCTTATGTTCAACAACTGCATTTTGTTGAGGGGTTTCCACACAAGATGTTTGATGATGAATACCATTTTTATGAAAGAAATCAATCATGTTAAACTCAGGTCCATTGTCACTCCTAATTATTTTACAACTTTGTGAAAATTGAGTGTGAATGAGTTTAATGAAGGTTTCTAATGTTAGCCGTGTCTTAGATTTGGTTTTCATGCAAAAAACCCATGTGTATCTAGAAAAATCATCAACTATAGTTAAGAAATATTTATGACCCAAAATTGGAGGTATACTAAAGGGACCCTAGATATCTACATGTAAGAGATCATAAGCAGAATGAGAAACAGTGGAACTTGGAGAAAAAGATAACTTTTTCATTTTTGCATAATGACAGACATCACAAGAAGTATGATTATTAAAACATTCAACTGTGAGGTCTATTTGCTTTATTACATGGATTTTATCAAAAGAGGGATGGCCTAGTCTTAACAGATTTTGGATGATGCAGGAGAAGGCAGAATTGCAGATGGCATAGCATACCCGTAAGGCGTAGGATTCTTCATTGCATACAAACTGTGGTGCTCTTCAGTAACTCCAATCATCTTTAATGAGACCAAATCCTGGATTTCACACTTAGTAGGAGAAAAAATGAGTTTGCAAGACAATATAGAAGTAAGTTTAGAGATGGAAATCAGATTGGAAGAAAACTAAGCTATGAAAAGGACATTGGTGAGGTAAAAATATGGTGAAAAAATAACAGTTCCTGAGATATGTGCTTCAACAGTTTGGCAATTTGGAAGATGAACAATAATAGGCTTAATACGTTTGTATGTGTAAAAAAATTGAAGACTAAAACACACATGGTCTGTAGCACTAGTATCTAACAACCAGTAAAACTGTATGGAAACAAATATACCTGAAGATGGAGGTGGGTTAAGATTAAGTTGATGAGGAGAATGTTGTGAAGCAGGTTGTAACAAATCTAAGAGACATAATTGTTGCTCCTTGGTGAAAATAACCTTGTCCTCCACGGTCTCATCTTTCCTATCTAAAATACTATTAGAAGAAGTTTCTTCTACAACCGCTCCAGAAGAAACATTGTGAATGACGCTGTCAGTGGGAATTTTCTTGAAATTCCAATGCGAAGGGTAACCATGAAGCTCAAAAGACTCGTCCTTAGTATGTCCACCTTTATGACAATGAGTAAAGAATTTTTTATAGTAATTGGGATTATCATTGCCTCGGCCAGCAGAGAAATTTCGACCACCTCTGCCTCTATTACCTCGACCGCGAGAGGGAAATGAACCACGTCCAGTACTGGTGGGAGGCGCATTAGTGAACAAAGTGATAGCCTCCTAAATGGGAGAGGTGAATTGCCGCTCTTGCTTAGTGAGCAAAGAAAAAGTAGATTCAATATTAGGGAGAAGTTTAATCAGCATGACTTGTGAACGGACCCCTGAATATTGATCGTCTAAACCGCGAAGAAACCTAATCACGTATTCCTTGCAGCAGTATTCGCGAACAATCTCTAAACCACAAGTGCAAACATCGGTTCATGCACAGTCATGAATAGGTATGTAACTCTCAAGCTCTTCCCAAACCAATTTGAGTTTCGTAAAATATGCCGTGATGGAGAAATCACCTTGTTTGATGGAATAGAGTTCTTCTTGGAGAAGGGTAATGTGAAAAATATCACCCTGATAATAGCGATGGTGAAGATCTTTCCATAGAAGATAACAATCGTCAAACCAGAGAACGTTGTTGTAGATGTCAGGAGAAAGAGAATGATTAATCCAAGAGAGGACAAATGTGTTGCAACGATCCCAAGCCGCATAGGAGGAATAATTGGGTTCGGGCTTCATAATCGTGCCATCGACAAATTGTAATTTGTTCTTGGACTTTAAACCGAGCTTCATGGCACATTCCCAAGCATGAAAATTAGAAGGCATGAGAAGGAAAGATATAGGGTTAATGCCAGAATTTTCGTTGGGGTGTATATAAAAGGGATTATCCGGAGGATCCCGAGTTGAAGGAGACTGAAATTGATGAGCGTTGGCAAGCAAATTCTACAACTGTTGTAGATTTAAAGTAACTTGTTGATTCATCATATCATCAGAGGAATTCGCCATGTGCAGAGAAAGAGAAGGCAGTGAAAAAAAAAATTAAGCTGATACTATGATAATAAAGAAAACTTAGCAAGAGAATATGAAAAATTGTATGATAATTGTATTGGAGTAGTGAATCAACTTAACTCTCAAAAAACAGAGGTTGTGTTGTTATACACATTGAGTAATATACATTGAGTAAAACTATATATGTGACTATGTAACCATAAGCTGTTACAATAGGAAAATGTTACTTTGACACTCATTTTTCTCTTACCTCCATTTGACACTCCGACGTGTCATTGCCATCCCGCGTGGCAAAGAAAGAGAAAGCCAACTTCTTGTCTGCTTACGTGGTTCATGTTTGTCTTTTTGTAAAGGGTTGCTTTTGTCATTTCTCATCTGAAAATGCAGGATAATTTGAGAGGGAAAAGCGGATCTCATTTTCTCATTGCACTCATT
>Ga0209489_104481_pt1 | contig 25635 bp, 16 predicted proteins | sample SiratrowhiteBW_FD_187527 | JGI IMG/M metagenome (GOLD analysis project Ga0209489, IMG submission 187527) | Root nodule microbial communities of legume samples collected from California, USA - Siratro white BW (SPAdes) (version 2) | ecosystem: Host-associated > Plants > Roots > Nodule | place...
TTCCGCTTTTACTATAATCAATTCTGTATAAAGTAATAAAATACTGATATATTTGTTTGGAGTATTGAATTGTATTATTACTGGACTGGGTTCTGAATTGATTTTTGATTCTGCTTACTGTTTCATGCAACTGTTCTGATTCAGTAAATTCAAATAAAGATCCAGGCTGTGAAACAGAATTGCATTTTACTGAAAAATATCAAATTGTTTCAAAAAGTTTTGAAATCCAATTCACCCCCCTCTTGTATTTCAGCCAAAACAGTTTCCAACAATTATTATATTATATAATAAATTAAAATGTGTAATAAATTAAATTATTATATATATAACTGACATAACGTAATCCACTATATTATATATATAATTTATTAAATTTATTATTAATATTATTTTATAATTTTATTAAATTTATTTAAATATTTAATATATAATATATAATTTATTTATTATTTTAACATTGATTTTATTATAAATTTAACTATTATATATATTTTTTAATTATCTATTAGTTAAACTAAAACAATAAATATTTTTTATATTTTATTTAACTATGATGAATTTAATATTTTTTATTTAATTATGAAAGATGAGTTTCCCTACAAATCCTCGAATAACATAAGGAAAAGTTTGAAGGAGTTATTTTTCTCGTTTTTTGTGTTTTAATACTTCATTTTTCTAACTTTACCTTTGTTTCTTCGTTTCGTAAGTTTCCGTCACTGGAAACAAACGAAGCGTTAGTGTTGAAGAATACTTATGATTCTAAATCTTAAAGGAAATTAAGAAGATTTTCAAAGAGTGTCAAGAATACTTGTAATCTAATTTGATTATTTATGTGACCATAAAGACAGGAGGAGATTCCTCAAGAAGACAATACAAAAAATGTAAAAATATTAAAAAATATAAAAGAAATTCTCCCATACAAAAATAATAGTTTGAAAAGAGGCACATGTTAGCAATTCATATATTATAATAAGAGTTAGCAATTCATATATTATAATAAGAATAAGGGGATGACCCAACACCTTAAATGGGAATTAAGTCCCACATTTGTAAACAAGGCTTGTAAATTTATAGTTAATGTCTCATAAATAGGAAGTTATTTGAGCATTCCATAGGGGTCTTTATAGGCTTTGTATCTAACATATTGAACTTATTCAGTATTTCTTCGATGTATTTTTGCTAGTGGATGATAATTATCTTTTTCTTGCTATTTGATTTGAAGCCCTAAGAAGAACTCTAGTTCACCTATCACACTTTTCTCAAACTCACCTAACATTAACTTAGAAAAATCCTTGAAGAAGCTTTCATTATTAGAACCCACAAAGCTTTAAGGATGTACAAAAAATTAACAGATTTTAAACACTTGCAAATAATGATTATTCTTTTAATTCTTTTATTTAAGGCATGTCTTCGTATAGGCTTGAAGAATGTAGTTGTTGTATTCTTTCTTTCTAACCATTGAGTAACTTTGAACTCATTTGAATATCTTCTTCTACTTCTTTTATCATCTAACAAGCTTGAATGCTGAGAAGCATTAAATGTGTTTCATGCAACATTAATTGATATTCTATTCTTCACACAACCTCCTTCATAGTTGATAATATGTCTTTTCCATAATAGTAGAACCTTTTAGATCAAATTATGGTAAAAGTGCACATCATACTAGACAAATATCCAAGCTAGAGTTGAAATATGCTTGTGCAAGGAAAGTTGATGAATACTGCAACTTTAGCTCAAACTCCAAAAGATATGTTGACTTGTCTTAAGCGTAGATCCTCTTAGAGATAGATGATGAAGAAATTCTCTATAATACATACTTAAGCTATGAGAATATACTTTATGTTTGCATTAGCTTTAAGAATTCTTTACATTTATCATCTGATGTTCATCAACACCTTATCAAACAAAATGGAAAGACTACATAGTATTCCACCATTTGTAGACTAAGCACTTGCATTAGCATGATATGCTCTTTTTCCTTTTGCATCTGTTAGACACAATTACACTATGATTCATGTTTTATTGATTTAAGCACTTAGTCAAAATTATAGGGTTGTTGCAATTTTGCTCTAACATAGTTTCCATATAGAATAACTTGGAGAAGAATATTCAATCACATTTGGTTGTTGTCAAAGTTGTTCAAAAGGACTTAACTAATTCAAACACACTCGTTGTAGCGCTTATTCAAAACTCTAAGGCCATTATTTCCCTATGGGGTAACTTGTAGGAGAATGGTCTAAACCTCATAATTGGGAATGTTAGATATCTTAGAAATGGTTTAAATAATACAAGTTCATTTTTTTTATTGATATGGATTAGGTTAATGACTCTAATATTGTTTACCCTACTGTGGGGGTTAACCAAAAATTTGATGTGAATGATCTCGACAAAAAAAATTAAAGGCAACTGAGTTAAGAATGATGGTATATGCAATTTGAAGCTAAACATGTTGGAGTTGGAAATTTTACTATCTCATATTTAAGAGTTGGAAATTATAATGTATTAAAACTCTAATTAAAGCATTTTTACTCTTCCTATAAAAAAAAATCACAATTCCATACAACTACACAAAATTCTATAAATGACCTTAAAAGGTTTTCAGATTTTGCTTGCAACATGGATGGACTTTAAGAGGAGTTGTCTTTGCCTATGAGAAAAGACAATAAACTTGTATCAAAATTTTAGGGTTAAAGGAATCTAAGTCCGACCCATAAACACTTTTTTGGCAAGATAAATCATGGAAGAAGCATGGTTGGCCAAAGAAAAGTCCTTAAAGGAGTGTTCCTTCTTTTCAGTCAACTTTAATTTTATTTTAGTGCTATAGGTTTAATAAAAATTTATTCTCAACTATTCCTAAATAAAATGTGTTATTGTGATAAACTTAATATTATTTTAGTTCTTAAATCTTGGTGGGGTAAAAACAAATTCCATCAAGCTTTACCATCAGTCAGAGGCTACTATTTTGTATAGAAAGTTATAGAAAAACTTATCTTCCAGATTTATGGTGTATTTCTAAATTTGATATGTGTTTGGATATTACATTTAAATATTCTCAATTGATTCTGTTTAAAGGCTTAATGTATGGAGCTTTGACTCATATATATGGTATTTATGGTGCTACAAATTATATTACCAAAAAAAAAAAAAACTATGGTAAGATTTGTATGCCATTCAACATGGATATCCTGGTTTATGGGTGGTGCTTGGGGATTTCAATGATATCTTTGATAGTAGTGAGAAAAAATAGCAATGTTCATAATCATCTTTCTCGTTTTAATTTTCATGGTTAAATTGATAATAAGGACATTTTTTATATGTCATTTGCTGGTTCCTTTTTAACTTAGATTAATGGTAGAAAAGGTAAGGAAATAATTAGTATGAGGCTTAATAGAGTTTTGTACAATTTAGATTGTTTAAATGTTTCAAATTTTGTTACTTGTAAGAGTTTGATAAGGAATAATTCAGATTATCATCCTATACTTTTGACTTTGTTTAATGTGGCTAAAAGAGGTAAATCTTCTTTTAAATTTGCCTTTTTTGTATGAAAGAGAGGAACAATAGAAAAAAACAAGTGTAATTTGACATCAATAAAATTATGGTTATAAAAAAACTATATTGGAAGGAGAAGACACGATTGAATTAGTTTAATGAAGGGGATAGAAATACAAAATTCTTTCATACATATGTCAAAATAAAAGATCTAGAATTGATAACATTTCTCTTCCAGTGGATGGAGACAAAATACTAAATCGTTTAGAATCTATTGAACATGTTATTCATTTCTATAAAACTTTATATGGTGTTAGTAAAAATGTTAACTCAAATACTAGTTCGAATTTTGTGCAAGACATTATTCTAAAATTGGTTACCATAGAAGATAATAACATGCTCATAACATTGCATTTTGTTTAGGAGGTTAAAAGGGTTGTTTTAAATCTAAATAAAGATGGTGCTCCAGGTCGGATGGATTTAGAGGCTTATTCTATCAAACCTTTTGGCACATTATTGGTATAGATATGGTTGCAACTAATAAATAACTTTTCTTGTAGAATTAGATCCTTACTGGTATGAATTCTAATGTAATTCCTAAAATTCTTAATATTGATAAAATTACTAATTTTTGACCAACTATTGTTGCCATTTTTAGATTTGAAATCATTACTAAAATTCTTGTTGATAGAGTTATTAATATTGCCTGTAAAATTATTTCAAATAATCGAAATAATTTTATAAAAGGGAGAAATATTAAAGACTATGTTAGTGTTGCTTTTGAAGTTATAATTGACTACAAAGACTTCTTAAAAACCAAGAATACTTAAGAAGTATAATGTGCAAAAACAATAATAAAGAGTGAGGGAAGAAGAAGTGTATAGAGATTGTTATACTATTTTACTTTATGTAAAAACTACATCCAGTTGTCCAACCATACCCGCCAAACTCACCTTAGAGCAATAAACACAACCAATACAATCTGCATAAGAAACCAACTCTTGAGCCCTCAAAGATTGGATTTCTAACCTAGTAACACCATGTTATTACATTGAATCTAGAAACCCTATCTAGAAACAACCAAACAACAAAAAAACAAAAGTAAAACAATGAAATGAGTTCTTTAACACCACAAGCATAACATAATAAGAAAAATCCAAGTGAAAGACTTTGTTTCTCTTTTACAATGAGAGAATGATCTTGTAATGACTCAAAGAAAGCTCTAAGAAAGGTTTTTCAGTTCTATAATAACTCTCTTGATATTGAAAATGGTTTCAGAAACTTAGGTTCAAATTTTGTATCGAATGGATTCAAAATAAGAGAGCTACATAGATTTTAAATTGTCAAGTTTAATTGATTAAAATTGTGTTTCAAAAATTTAATTTTATTTACTCATGAAATTAACAGATTAAACTACTATATTAACATATTAAAATAGAATAGTTCAAAATCGTTTCAAAGCACTAAAAACTTAATATATTAAATACTCATTTAAACATATTAAAACAAATCCCTTGAACTATTCATGACTCTAAGTAATTATGAGTAATTAAAAAGATAATGTAAATGATTAAAATGCCTTCTGCAACCATTTCAAACTTTATATAGGAATGTTTTAATGGATTTAAACATTTCAATTAAAAGTATCCTATTATCAAGATAAGTTCTAAAACATCTTGAAATAGCTTTCTAACATTAATTGAGAGATAAAATCACTTAAAAAGAAATTAACATTCAATCTTAATCAACACAACACACTCCTTAAAGACCTTTAAGTCTTCAATCTTCAAGAAATAGTTGGTTTCATCAAATATAGCTCATCTTAAGTTTCTCCAACAACCTTAAGGTATTTGCTCAGGCCTACAATTTTGTTTTAGGTGGATGCTTGGAACACTAAATGGCAAATGCCTGATTGAATTTTAGAGAAAACTTTTTTATCAATAATCCTAGTTGGATAACATTGTCATCTCATATAAACAAGATGAGATGATTTGGATATGGGTGGATGATGGCATCTTAAAATCATAAATTTGTAATCCTCCTTCAAGATCTTTGGTGGTTTGGAAGTTGCTTTGCAATAAAGTTCATCTTGATGATAATTTAACAAAGAATGAGATCTCCATGTGTTCTTTTTGTTTGTGTTCCAATATTGAAAATTTGCAACATTTATTTTTCAGTTGTTAGGTTGCACAAAATTTTTGGTTATGAATGTAGAATTTATTTAGTTGTACTATTAATTTCTTTTTTGTTATTGATGCTCTAGCAGGTATTTTTTTTTCTCTCTCGTTGTTCTCAACTTGAGGATGTGTGGTTCGCTACTTTTTCTCACATATTGTGGGTTATTTGGTGCATGAGAAATGTTCATAGATTTGGTAAGCCAATTTCTTTTATATCTACTAAAGTTTTAATTATTGGTGGTATTGGTCTTGCAGGAAATAGATTTAAATGAGTGATGAATAATAATGTTAAAATAATTTATGATTCTTAAACATTTTAATATTATGGGTCATTATAGGAAAACGCTCCAAGTGATTTTGGTTATTGGAAGGTTGCTTGCTAAAGTAGGTATTATAAACTGAAATAGTTTTATGCGTATAAATCTTGGACTTACCGCTTGTGATGAAATAGTCAGAGGTAGTCTAGACAAACATCTTGGTAATTTGATTTTATACATTGACAATGCCTTAGTTTTGAAGACTAAGGTTATGAGTTCATGTGGTTATTGAACTTGTAGTAGTGAATGATTGATCTTTTTATTTTTGTTGGAAGGTAATTCTATGTTGATAGTTGAAACTTTTTGTTATTCCTTATACTTTGAAGGATAGATGGAATTATTGTTTAATTATTTTCAATATCATAAATTTTAATGTTTCATATGCATTGAGAAAAAGAAAATTGATAAAAAAACAATACCTCCTTCATTAATTAATAATTAAATAAGTGATTTCCTCTTAAATATATTTAATTATATCTCCTTTTTTCATACTTAATTTTTCTTACGAACTTTGATGAAAGTATAAGAGTGCAATTAACCTCCAAACTTCTTTTCTACTTTATTGTGATTTCATTTAATATATTATCTATATCGATTTTATAGTATTCCTCTTTTAATAAAAAAATACCTTAGTTTCACCAAAATTTTTTCCCAACACTTTTATTTTTAATACTAATGGATCTATCTTAAATATATCCATTAATAACTTCTTAATTTATCTAGCCGTCATCAATCAACTAAATCGATTCATTTACACTTCTTTTTTTATATGTTTCCATCTATTTTTTATTCCTATTTATAAATAAAATTGTAACATTTTAAAAAAATAAAAGCATTAATATTTAAATTAACTTTATCCACAATTTTAATTCAAATTATATTAAGTTCAATCTTTACATATTTGCCTTATCAATTAATAAAAAAAATCGTAGTTAGTTCAATTGAATATAACATGATATAAATGACATGTTTTATTTTACATTATTCATTTTGCTTGCATACATATATTTTATATTATTAAAAATAAACTCAAAATAAAAAAATATAACTTAAATATACTTTTAGTTTCTTAAAAAGTATTTGTCCTTCGAATATAAAATAAATCTTTTCCGTCTATATAATGTAAAAGAAGCATGCTTTAGTTTTTCTATTAAATGTCGTTCTATTCACATGTCAGATAATCGATAAGAAGAATCAAAATGTCATTTAAATAATTTATAAAAATTATAATTGTTTATCATATAAGCAAATTCTTTAACTATATCTAGATAAAGAAACTAAAACGATTTTTTTTGAAATTAAAAAGAGTAAAATAATTAACTTTAAATTAACATGTCAAACTTAAGAAATAAGAACAAATTTAACCGCATTTATTTCACATGTTTTTGTATTATCGAAAATATGAAAATGATAATGTTTATTTTTATTTACGTTAGAAGGTTAAATAAAACATTTTTATTTCCAAGAAAATTATATCTCGTAACTATACAAATTCCCAATCACGGGTTTACTACGGAGAACCGGCTGAACCGGTGACCCATTGCGTTAAAAAACACGGCTTTCCCTTTGTGGAGTTAGGTTTCCTCTGTTTTCTTCTTTCAGGTCATCGCTGTGTTGAATCAATCTCATCATCACCATTCGATCTGCATCTTGAGTTGCTCAGAATAGTAAGATTCTCCAATTTCAAACTTACGTTTCTTTTTTTAGGTTTTGCATAGTTTGTTAGTTTCAGCTGTTTAGAGTGTGATCTGTTATGTGTGTTCTCACCAGAACGATCAAATCTCACAGTTATTTAATTAAGTAAGCAAATTTACCGATTTTCATTTTAAGGTCTTAATTAAGTAAGCAATTAGCTTCAGAGTTCATACGTTCGTGTTTGTAATCAGAAGCTTTTTTTTTTATCTCAGTCTTGATTGTTAGTTTTATGAATTTTGTTTTATTTCTATTGATAGTTGAGTAAATCCGCAAATTAGTTCAATTAGCAGAGGGTTTTTATAATTTCCAAGAGTAAAATGTTAATTTTTAAGGACTAAATAGGGTTTAGTTAACAAATGATTACCCTAAATAATGTTGTGGTTAGTGACTAGCATTAACAGTGTTAATCTTTTAAATGGTATATGATCTTCGTGTGTAGCATCAAACAGGGGTACTCTCCAAAAATGCTCCCTCTGCGTTCGCAAGCACAGGTTGGAGGACTACAAACATCGCTGTCTCTTGTTTCTTCAGACCCTGTTCTGTCTCCTGATGAACCTAGATCGAACTCTGACAATCTCCGTGAATCTCCGGCTGAAAGTGCAAGTTCTCAAGAAACATGGCCTACAGCTGATGCAGCTACCGCAAAGAAGACGGAGAATGGAAAAGCAGAGATGAATTGCCTGGAGCAGAAAGTGATTCACCGTGTTTCTAGTGCAGACAAAGTTACTCTTCAGGACGTTGCCAGAGAAAGTGTTGGTACAATATGTGAAAAAATGCATCGTCTACCAGAGGAATATCTGGAAGAGCTGAAGAATGGACTTCGAGTTATCCTTGAGGGAGGGAATGGTTCGCAGCATAGAGAAGAATTTTTCATTTTGCAGAAGCTTGTTCAGGGTAGAACTGATTTGACAGCCAAGACACTGGTCAGAGCACATCGAGTGCAACTTGAAATCCTTGTCGCAATAAATACTGGAATTCAGGGATTTTTGCATCCTAGCATCAGTCTTTCACAGAATTCCCTGATTGAGATCTTTGGCTATAAGAGATGCAGAAACATAGCGTGCCAAAACCAGCTTCCAGCTGATGAGTGTACCTGTGAAATATGCAACAATACTAATGGTTTCTGCAATCTTTGCATGTGTGTGATCTGCAACAAGTTTGACTTTGAGGTGAATACATGCCGCTGGATTGGATGTGATTTGTGTTCTCATTGGACTCACACGGATTGTGCCATTCGTCAGCAACTTATTTGCACGGGCCCTTCTTCAAAGAGCGGGGCAGGACCCACTGAAATGGTTTTCCGGTGTCAAGCTTGCAATAGGACTTCAGAACTGTTGGGTTGGGTTAAAGATGTCTTCCAGCACTGTGCGCCGTCATGGGATGGAGAGGCCTTAGCGAGGGAACTTGATTATGTTAGCAGGATCTTTCATGGGAGTAAAGACCCTCGAGGAAGGAAGTTGTTTTGGAAGTGTGATGATCTGAAGGAAAAATTGAAAAGTAAAAAAATAGATTCAAAGGCTGCTTGCAGGGCAATTTTGATGTTTTTCCAAGGTACTGGAACTGGAAATCTTGTTTTTATGCCTTTTTATATACATGATAAGTCAATATCAGGCTTTTTGCGTTTTTGACTCCTCTATATCTATTGAATTCCATGCCTAAATTATTACAAGGTTGATTAAAAAATAAAATGCACCAAAACTGTATATAGAAATGATAAATAATGCTGTTAGACTACAGCATCGTATATGTTTCTTCGTTGCATGTTTTGAAATTATTTCTGCACTGTCCAATTTTCTCTTTATTGAACCCAGAAGTTCAATTTCTGAACACCCATGGGAAGAAAATGGGTAGCAATGGCACGCTATCATTATAATAATAAAAGCAGGCATCATCAATAATGTTAATGCTACAATTACAATTTCTCTCTTCTGCTTGTGTGTGTGTGTGTGGGGTGGGGGTTGACATGCGTGGTTGAAACATGTAAGTATGCTTTCCTCTTGTTCTAATCAATGCATATACTAATTGAAGAGCTCGAGGTGGACTCTGCAAAAGGCTTGGAAAATGGAGAAAGTGGAAGGTTGATTGCTCCACAGGATGCATGCAATAGAATTGCCGAAGTAGTGCAGGAGGCTATAAGAAAGATGGAAATGGTAGCTGATGAGAAGATGAGGATGTTTAAGAAGGCTCGCATGGCCCTGGAAGCTTGTGATCGTGAACTAGCTGACAAGTCAAGGGAAGTGGCAGAGCTGAAGATGGAGAGGCAGAAAAGGAAGCTGCAGATAGAAGAGCTGGAGAAAATTGTGAGGCTCAAAACTGCGGAGGCTGATATGTTCCAATTGAAGGCTAATGAGGCTAAACGAGAGGCTGAGAGGCTTCAGAGGATTGCTCTTGCCAAGCAAGATAAATCAGAGGAAGAATTTACTAGCAACTACCTGAAACAACGATTAAACGAAGCCGAGGCTGAGAAACAGTATCTTTACGAGAAGATCAAATTGCAGGAGAGTTCTCGTGCTTCGCAGAGCAGTAATGGTGGTGACCCCTCTCAGATGCTCATGTATTCCAAAATCCATGATCTGCTGTACAGTGCTCCTCCTAAACCAGACACTCAGGGCCACCCTTTTCGGACAAATCCCTGAGATTGTGCTTGTGATTCCCTGTCATAGTTAAGTCATTCCCTTTGAACAATTATGGATGAGCCCCTTCTATGGCAATGTAATCATCAATTTTATCTGCTTTTGTTGCAAGGTCTGAAATATGTTTGAAACTAGGCTTGTTCTAAGCATTATAATTATGCTTTTTGTAAGGAATTGTCGACTCTTGCATAATTTGTCACTACTCCTAAGTTGAGTTAGATTGTTTGATTGATATTAATTTCTCAATAAGCATCTATAAGAGAAGAAAAGATAAAATGAATTAAGTTAGTGTTAGTTACCATGGTTATTGAATCGAGATTCGAATCTTGAATTGTGAATCGAATCTTATCATAAATCGTAAGATACATAATAACTAAAATATGATATTTTTAAATAAGAATAAGTGACATGAACAAGTCATTAAAAATATCATTTTGGGTCTATGTGACGTTTTATTTACTTTCATTTTTGTTTGTTTACTTTTACTTTAACTTTTTTTGGTTTAGGAGACTTCATTTTCTAATGTAACTTTTGTTGGTTTTGGAGACTTTTCATTTTTCAATATGGTGTTTAGTTTATTTTAGGACACCATGAATGTCTTACATAATGATGCATTGCGAATTCATAGCGATTCATATGAATCATATAGTACGATTTATACGATTCTAACTACCATGTCAGTTATAATTAACTTAACTTAAGAAGTTGGTAATGGAAGTTCTTTTATCCATTATTTACAAAATGTGATTTCAATTTATATATAAAATAATTTTAATTTTTGAGAGACACTTAATTTCTTTTATAAATACTTATCAAGTGTATCTAAACAATTAGTATTTCAGTAAGTGACATCAATGGTCATATAAATCATAAAGCTTGATGGTACGAATATATAAGATATGATAATATGACGAATGTAATACTGAATTTTAAAAAAAAAAAAGCTATTAATAGAGATGTTTAAAGTCCTAGAGACGAGATTAGAGATTAGAGTTGCAATATATTTTTGAATTGTTAAATTGAGAATATATTTCTTGTACTGTGTGTTATGAAGTTGAAATTATGTTTCATATTTTACAATCCATAAATTTAAATTTGCAAAGTGAAATGTATCTTTCGAATTATACAATCGAAAAAATATCAATTATAGCTACAAAGTATACAACTATAGAGAATATACAATTAGAATGCCAATTTCTATCATTCTAAATTATATAATTTGTAATTACAATTTTATTCTAGATTCGACAATGATAATCCTATTTATAGATTTTGAACTAAAAAAGACAATAACAAATCACTTTTAGTTTGCAAAATAACAATTTCCTTCATATATTTAATAGTTAATAACATAAAATTACCTAATATATAATTCGTAATTAAATAAAAAAAATCCAAAACTGTGTTCCATATTTAGTAAATCAAAATTATAACTAGAAGATAATAACATTTTGAGATTACTATTAAAACTACTATTCGAAATTTTATATATTATACATTCAAATGATAAAATAAAACTAATATTTTTTTAATAGATGACTTCTTCGTGCATCTCCAACCTTCCTTAAAGCACTTCCAAATTGTTTGAAAATTCCCAAAAATGTCTACAATTTTGTCTCTCTACATTAAAGTAATTAATAGTAAGAGATACAAGGGTTTTCTTACTTGTGGAACATCTTTCCAAAAGTCATTTTATACTTGTACAACAGACAATTTCAAAAATCATTTTTTAAAAATTAATTCACTTTCGAAACATGTCATTTCGGTACTTACTTTTCAGAAAAAAAAACTTCTAGAATGGGTTGTTTCAGAAACTAATTTCAGATCCGAACTTGGCTTTTGAAACAACCCATTCCATAAGCGTAAACTTCCAGAACAGTCTATTTCGAAAGTGTATTTCCACCAAATCATCTTTAAAACCTTCAATAAATTATCTTTATCTCATACGGTTGACAAGGCGATGGAGGACGGTGAACTCCAAAACTCAAATCAGTGATAACAGCTGCAATAGAATGAAAGTGCAAAATGATTAGAGATAAACCACACATGAAGGAAGGTGGAAGAGAATGAAAATAGAAGAGGATACAAGGAAGGTGAAAGAGAATGAAAATAGAAGACGATACAAGGTTAAAATAGTTTTCATATGAAGGACATTTTGAAAAGTTTTTAAAAATTTAGAGATGGCTGAAGTGCACGAAGAAACGTCTTTTTAATAAACATATTTATAAAAAAAAGTTAATTATTCATAATATACTTATATTCTATATTTATAATACTAACATAATTGAAATTAGTTTTCAAAAACAAACCATATATTTAAACAACAATTTCAAATTTTAATTGAAATTCTTTATTATGCAAACACAATCTCTTGAAATATAATACTAAATTGAAAATAATATTCAAAATGTGATACTAGTTTAAAAGAAAAAAAAGAGATACAAGGATAAATAGGTGGAAGTGTAATGTACTTAAAATTAGAAAAAAAAAAACTATAAAAGCTTTTATTTGTTTTTCCTTTAGTTTGGGTGGAAGGAGCTAGAACGAAAGGACGGTCAAAGCAGCATCCATCCAACAGTTGAGTAGAGTCACAAAAATATGACGACATTTGTTGACGAGGTGGAGGTGGACATGGAGGAGGAGGCGGCGGCGTCGGTGCCGGTGAAGAAGGTTCCGTACGGCGACGTATTCGAGGCGTCCCGCGCCGGCGACGTGGAGCGGCTCCGGTACCTGCTGGAGACAGGCGTGAACGTGAACGCGCGGGATCAGTGGGACTCCGTGGCCCTTTACTACGCCTGCCTGGTCGGCCACCTCGACGCCGCTCGCATGCTCCTCGAAAACGGCGCCATCTGCTCCGAACACACCTTTGACGGCGATCGCTGCCACTACGCCGCCCTCAATCTCAAGGTCCGCAAACTGCTCAAGGCATTCGAGGCCCGGCCGCCGCCCTTGGACCCCTTGCAGGCTGCTTTGCGTGACACCTTCCTCGCCTGTATGCTACTCTACTGCCCAATTTCATTTCATTCTTGTATAGACTCCAGGTTTAGGGTGTAAAATTAAGTACCTTAATGCATGCAAGAATTTGGAATGCGCTGTATTAAGTAATTTGTTGTACAATGATAGTGATACAGCTCAGATAGACAGGTTTTTACGCAGCGTAGGAATTATTTGTTTATGGGTTTGATGGAGAAATGGAAAATTACTGGGTTTGTGCACACTAAAGGAAGACGTGTAAAACATGGAATTACAACATGGATGTAATATCCTATCTAAATACAAAATCATATTCGAAGTACAAACCAATATGCTAGCATGTAAGGTGAAATGAGTAGGCAAAATAGCCGCAAAATCACAACCATAGGACGATTTCACCCCACCAGCCCCAAGCTGACATTTTCTTGTTAGAAAAACTAGAGTTTAATTACAGTTAAACCTAAACAGCTTCAAATCACTAAAACAGGGGCACAGTTACATGACCAAACCAGCAAGGACATAATGTAGAAACATCAAACTAGAAAACAAACCAGTTAGCACTCGCCCAGATTGTAGGAGAGAAGAGTTCAGCCACAACTGAGATCAGCCAGTTAAACCCAGGCTACCCAGCAACACCAAATGCAGTTGAACAAATGTTGCACTAGGGTTTGAGGTGAGAGTGAGGTTCAAGGGGAAATTAGGTCACTTAGAGAAAGAGAGCAAATGGGATATCCTGGCTTCTGGTACACTTTGTCTTGTGTTTTCTTTCTTCAGAAAAGTGAGTTGGTCCACCACTTAAATGTTAGCTACATTGGTCACAGAATTTGGCATATTTCACTGATTACACAAACTTCCCGAACCTTCCATTAGCTCTCCAAATTGAGTTCGTGTTCACCTTTGAAGTTCATGTGATCCATTGAAATAGTTTTTGTTGAAAGGATTGTGACAGAACAAGTCACGGAGGTAATACCGCTCTAGTACCATGTTGAGGAGAAAGAAATTGAGAAGGAATATAATGAATTTTGTGTGTTGTATACAGACATGAGTATCCTTATTGATAATGAAGAAAATATACAAATAATGGGAAATAGTTGGTAAGATATATCCCTATCAAATCATATCTCTACTAATGTAATAAAATCATATCTCATGACAATTTTGATCTAAGGTTCACTCGGGTTTGTGGAATACAAGGGTTTATATGAGAGGATTCCTCCACTTCAAAGAGGAATATGATAAGAAAATTGTAATGCTAAGTAGAAAAGAAACAACACATGATATAATCTGCATTAGTGAATTTACTTCACTAAATTTTACTTAGTTCCTATTTTGAATTATTGAATCTGTTATTTTAGACACTATTTATGTTGAACTACCTAAACCATGTGTGGTTTAGTTAATGACACTAGTTTGACTTTTAGACTAATTTTTAGAAAGTGTAGTTTTAGGCCTAATTTAACCTCACAAAACTAGTTTGTAAGGTGAGGTTGGCACCTACTTATAAGTTATAATTTAACAATATCTCTGATGAATGTGGGATTTCCAACTCTCCCCCTTATGCCAGGGACTAAACATCTCAAGCATGGTTTGATAATCAGTGGCACGATAGGTTATAATAAAGGGGATCAACAACCAAGAAGATATATTGGAAATGAGACATGAGCCAACTTCATAAGAGAACACAACAACACTCTCAACCCAAAATCTTAAGGCAATAGGTCTGTGAGTTTTTATCTTTATATATCGTTTATCTTTTCCACATTCTAAGCTCCCCCTCTGGTGGAAACTGAGTACTTTTAGAGGGAATTACCCATGTTGTCTGAGCTAGATGTACTTGTCGGTCACTAGGTTGAAATTGACTCTAATACAGACATGAATATTCTTATTTATAGTGAAGAAGAGATACAATAATATGGAACAAAATCAATATCTATTAATGGAAAATATTTGGTAAGATATTTTCGTATTAAATCTTATCATATCTCCCTATTTAAGTTAAATCATATATCTAACATAATCAACTCATATCTTTAACATTCTTTTCTGGATATAATTAGCTTATCAAATACATGGAAGGATAAAAATGATTCTTGAGCTGGTAAAATACCTATCATGTGATTGGTAGAGCTTTTACTGGAGAAATAATTGCTTATTTTTGTCAACCTTTTGAAAGAGCTTTTAAAAAGTAGGTTCTGTGACTTTATTTTTTTGCTAGGCACGCTAGAGGTAGATTTGAATAATACAGATTTAGAACTGAATTACTAAAGTTCTTAATTGACTGATAAAGAAGGTGTGTTAGGAAACATACCCCCGTAACTCAGGTTTACTTTCATAGGGAAGCCTTGAAAATAAGAATAAGTTAATTATCGTTGTATTTTGTTATCTAGAAAAATAGGAATAAGTTAGCTATCTTTTTTATTTTGTTTATCTAGGAAATAGGAATAACTTAGTAGTCATCTATCTTTATCCCTGTCCTTAGGAAAATATATAGGAGGTCAGCAGAACTGAAAGTAGGTTGGGTATTCTAGTTTTCTGTGCATACTCAGGAAGGGGAATTGCCCTTGTTTACAAAGGAACTCCATTGGAAGTTCTTTCTCTTTTACTTCTCATCCATCTATTTCAGAGAATAAATAATGGTTCCCTATTCTTACTAAGTATTAATTGATAGGCATTGGATCTCTATCATGATGTCATTGGTTGTGGCAATTGTTTATTTTTTCCCCGAAAAAATGATGTTGTCTACGTACATAGTCTGGGACTCAATATTATCATAATTGAATAGGTGTTTCATCCACTCAGGGGTCCATTTGCAGCCACTTCCCTCCAGATGTAGTATTTATTGTACAAGGAAAACGTATTCAAACTCACAGGGTCATATTAAGTGCGAGGTCACCATTTTTCAAGAAGAAGTTTACTACTGATTGGAAGGATCGCAATGAAGTTAGATTCTCAAGGGAAAGGTTGTCATATCCTGCGCTTTATAGCCTTATAAACTTCTTTTATTCAGACAGGTTAGAGATTGCCATCGATGACATGGAGGATCTTGTGAGAATCTGCAAAGTATGCAGATGTGAATCACTGCATAAAGTTCTTGAGAAAGAAGTAATTCATCAAAAATATGCAGATTATAAAGCACTGGGAGATGTAGATAATTCTCAGAAACGGTATATTTTACAAGGTCTATCTCTTCCTGAAGAGGACAGGCTTCCTGCTGCCTTGCATCGAATCCTTCTGACTGCCCTTTCGAATTCAACCCATGAAAGTGGTCAAGAAGATAAATTGGTTTCTATGATGGATGCCATGCAGATAACCAAATCTGTGGATGATCTTGCTGATGTTTGTGTAAAAGTTGATAGAAATATTTTCCGCTGTCACCAAGTTATTCTAGCATCAAGATCAGAATATTTCAAAGCAAGATTATCGCATATGAAGGACTTCCATGAGGGCAAATATGAGTTATCTGTTGACACTCTTCCTTGTCTTGAAGAACATGACTTAAGCAAGGAAGCTTTTGAGAAAATGATTGAATATATGTAAGTCTCTTCCCTTGACTATGAAATTTGGAAATTGAAAACATTGGAGGGATTTCATATGGCACTATTGCCATGGTAATCTGAGTATATTCTATAGAAACTGGTTTGCCTGATTTATATATAATTTAAATGCTTTAGAATGAGGGTATTGCATGCTTATGTCTAGAGATTCACCCTTTTTTTTTATGTATAGTTGTGTTCCAAGTTGAAGTCTGATAAGATAAAATTGTCAAGGTCAATTGCATTTGAGGTATTATTTGCATTGGAATTCAATGCTTTTATCACGGTTTTGTCTTCAAAATGCATCTTAGGGGGCTTAGAGAGGAGGTTATTTATAAGCTATCTGTAGTTTCTATTCTTAAGGAATGTGAGACTTTTGTCCTACCAAAACAAATTGGAAGTAGGAATTATAACTAGATAAACAAACAAAATCAATTGTTTTGTGGTTGTAAAATTTGATTCAAATTGGAAGTTTCTTAAGTAGTGTTCTGGTTATGAGTCCAATTAATTTGAGATTGATTAATAAAACCTATTTATATAGTTTTATGTTATATATTGTATTGTTTTATGCTTTTGTGGCCCTTTTTAGTGTCTGCAGTGCTTTTAACATGATGAAGTTTCTTTAATAATGTAATTGTGTATATAACATCAATTTTCCGTTCAAAAAATATTTTCATGAATTTTATTGTCCTTTGTTGGATCAGGTACACTGATCGTTTGCAAGATATAAATCCAGATCAGGTTTATATGTACCCATATAAATTCTTTGATAGTGGTTTGTCCTTCTGTTGTCTAATATTAATGTTTTGAACAGGCTGAGGAAATGTTTGATGTTGCTTCTAGATATTTATTGTTTCCTCTCAAGCGTGCAGTGGCTGATGTCTTGTTGCCACACTTGGAAACGGTGTCACTTGGTGAACATTGCCATTGGTTAATACTAGCAGACATGTATTTGCTTTTCTGCCAATATCCTTCCATTTTACATTAATGCATGCAAGTATAATTGTTTCATTGATATTTGCATGGAAGGACTGATGGGATCTATGAAACATGAACTCCAACATAGACACAAACACTCTTGCACAAATAATATATAAAATATGAGGCACTATTACACCGCACACACTCACATAGCTGAAATGAAATGTGTGACAACAAAATATTATGTTCACCTTTTACTTATAATATTGAGCCTCAGTAAAGAATATTACGAGACATTACAATGAAACAACACAGTACTTTACAAAAAATACAAACTAAGGGCTTAAATGGTATATCTACCTTCTCAAACCGACTTTCTAAGTCTTTCTATGATAACTACAAAAGAGGTGAGAGTCATTGTTTTTTATATTTTACATATTTTAACCTGACTTTTGTAGAAGATAAAAATAAATATATTTTGAATAATATTAGTGTGCACCAGTGAGGACAGCATCTTGCTTTTTTTTAGCCCTTTAAAAGGGTGTCAAGCCAAGAAAGACATTGGAGGAAATAGAAAAGAGAGATCTTATATCTCAAAGTGTTTGGCCTTTTAGAGTTAGATAATGGGAGGACAATACTTACCCTGTGTGCGCTCAAGGTCTTTGATGATATTAGTCATTGCTTTCGGCGATAAATAATCTATACCAATAACATGGTTAAAACGAATGGTTTGATCCATGTAGCTGATATCACTGCGGCTTGTTGGGATAAGGCATTTTTTGTTGTCCATTCCTATGGATTGAGTTGTGTAGAGGTGTTGACTTAAGTACTCATGCTGACAAAAGATAATCTTTTTATTGGACACTTAATGAGAAGTGTTTAGGACTTATATGTCCCTAACAAGTGTTGGTGTTGAAAATGTGTCCTGCATTGTGACACTTCAAATAGGAGAAGTTTTGTGCTTCATGGGATGAATTTCTTCCTTGACTGTTATGTTTTGTTTAAATATTATATTTTGTCGATTCAGGAGAAAATATTGTTGATAAGCTACAAGAAGATATCCTAATTATTTAAGTGTGTGGTTAGAAACTGGTAGAAGATTTTAGAGATCTTTTTCTAAGCATTACTTTAGGTTTAGAATTATTTATATATAGTGAGGCTGATTTACTGTTTTAAAATTCAATTCAATAAAATCTTTCTCATTGAGTTTAATCTTTTCAAGTTATTTATATGATTGTTTCAATACTTTTCAAATCTCATGCTTTACTAGTTGCGTTTCAGTTTATTTTAGACTCTACTTGTGTTAGTACAGCTTATTAAGATAAGTTCTACTGGACTAAATACCTTTTTTTTTTTGTGATGAAAATAGGTATGCAAAAGCATCACTATATTGATTGCTATCCCAATTAGGTTGACAATCCTAGTCGACATCAACCGTTTGTAGCATACCTGAAAAACATATTTAAAAGTAAGAAAACAATACAAGTGGAGTGGTAGGTAATTGAAAATGCAGATTCTAAAATTCACTTTATTTAAGCTACTTATCCAAATAGGTTATTCAACTGTGAACTGGTAGGTAATTTAAAATGTAGATTTCAGAAATCACTTTGCATCAAGAGGAGGACGAAATTTGAAAGGAAGGACCAAAAATGAATTAATTAAAGATCGTTATGTTTTGGAAGTTATTACTGCACAGAATTTGGGAAGAATTTTCTATATGAAAGAGTGGAAGACATTTTTTTGGTTTACTCTCGTCTATCGTCCCTTCTCTAATTGGATCTAAGATTCTGTAATGAAAATCATATTTTTGTTAAATGATTCCCAGGGTCCTAACTGCAAACTATTGCAAGTCCTACTATTGTGAATTACATATGTTCCTCATTTTCCCACTGGATTAGTTATCTTTGTTCTCATTATTCAATACTATATGGTGGGTATATATATTCATATATAATTAGTTTTGTGTATTGAATATTTGTTCTTGTCCAGGTATGGTGTTGTCAAGATTCGGGAGTATTGTCTGGACACCATTGCTTGCAATTTTGAAACTTTTGCTGATAATAAAGAGTTCCGGGCAATGTTGCTGACTTTGCCTCCACCATCTGGAGACTCTTCCCTTCGCACCACTGTCCCGAGCATTCCTGGATCTTCTCTTAATACTGATCAAGGAAATATTCTTGATGATTTACGTGAGAAATGGCTTGAAATTGAAGCGGGTGAGCTTGATAAGAGAGATGAGAGTGCTTTGCAATTTGACAAGCGACTAGAGATGCTTATGCTTGTTGCAGAACAAGAAAAATTATCAGACAATGCTGATTCAGATGACACTCCTGCATTTATTCCCAATCACCACTCTGATTTAAAGTGAAAAAAAGAACCCAGATTTCTTTTTCCTATTAAATTCAATAAGATGTATAGATATTGTAAGTCATCATGGTGTTATTCCATAGACAGCAAGATATTAAGCTCACTTGTAGTGCTTTAAGTTGGGTTTTTTGGGTTTTTTGTAACCTCTGTATCTCGAGCATCCTTAATTTTTAAATTTCTTTGTATTTTTGGTACACAACATGAATATCTTGATTGCTTATATGAATTTGAGCATGCTGTTACTTGTTACAACTCAATAGCATCCCGGTTAAAATGTTTCAAATTTATCTTTTAATGTCATTACTATTTATTAGAATATTAGGAGTATTTGAAATATTATCTTATTATAAGTGGTTTATATATCTCTTTATATTTCCTGATTTTTCTTCCCTATTGATGCATTATTAAGATTAGAATTAATATGAAATAGGTTTTAGTACTCATTTATGTATGTCGTAATTTACCACAAATGCCCATGGGGTTTCTCTCTCGTGCATTGTAACTTACAAAATACTCACAATTTCAGTGATGTAATCTTCCTTCCTATTCTTAAAATGTGACATTAAACTTAATTTAATTGAATAGCTTCTATTTATATAATATTTGATTACATTTCTATTTATATAATATATAATTATATTTGTAATTACCAATAGAGTTTGTTTAAATTGTCTTCTATTAATTAAAAAAAGAAATTTCTTTTAGATTTAATAAGTCCGTCTTTGTCACAATTAGATATATTCTTAAGTAAGTAATGATTATTTTTCAATCGTGTCTTTTGAATTATGTAGGACAATTAATAGTATTTCCTAGTTGTGGAAATCTTTTGTAACCAACTACCAATCTTAAGAATGTAAATAAATGTTATTTGTAGTTATTTTTTTTGAATAAAGAGGTAGTTAATTTGAAAAATATAGCAGCTGTTCAAGATTTTTCTGAAGTTTTTTCCAATGTTATCCTTAGTTTGTAACTCGATAGATTTGATACCTAGAATTGAACCAATTTCTATGATTTCATATAGAATGTCACCCTTTAAATTAACTAAATTAAAAAAAAAATTAGAGGAGTTGCTCGAAAAACAATTCATTGGTCCTAGTGTCACCTTCGAGAGTCCTATTTTGTTAATAAAAAAGAAAGATGAAAACTATAGGTTGTGTGTAGATTTTCATCAGTTAAATAAGTTCATCATAAAGAATAAATATCCTTTCTAAAATAGATGATTTAATTGACCAAGAGGAGTATCCATATTTTCTATGATAGATAAAGGCCAGGATACCATCAGATTAGAATAAAGGCAGAAGATATTTCATAAACAACATTCAAGACTAGGTATAGACATTATGAATATCAAGTAATGCCTTTTGATGTGACTAATGCTCCTGTAGTATTCATGGACTATATGAATAGAATATTTTTGTCCATTTTTAGATAACTTTATAGTTGTTTTTATAGATGTCATCCTTATTTATTCTAAGACATTTGAAGAACATAAATAACACCTTCGATGTCTTCTTCAAATTTTGAAAGACAAACAATTGTATGTAAATTATCTAAGTGTGAATTATGATTGGAGAAAGTAAAATTTTTAGGGCACGTAATTTCCAAAGGGGGAGTACCAATAGGTCCAACCAAAGTAGACGCAATCCTACAATGGGAATCACTAGAGGCATTGACTGAGGTACTTAGGTTTTTAGAATTGGAAGGATATTGTAGTAGATTCATTGAAGGTTTTCTAGAATAGCTATGCCTTTAACCCAACTCACCAAGAAAGATCAATCTTTTGATTGGACAGAAAAAATGTGAGAATAGTTTTCAAGAACTCATGGAAAGATTAACCACCTCTCCTATTCTAGCATAACTTCTACTGAACAATTTGTAATATTTTGTGATGCCTTCAAAATGGGGTTAGGATGTGTTATTATGCAAGATAGAAAAGTAGTAGCATATGCTTCTAGGTAACTAAGAATGCATGAGAAGAATTATCCAACCCATAACTTAGAACTAGTGACTATGATTTTTGCACTTAAACTATGAAGACATTATGTGTATAGTGGTAAATTTGATGTTTTTAGTGACCATAATAATCTTAAGTACTTATTTGATAAAAAAGAGTTAAATACGAGACAAAGAAGATGAATGGATTTTTTTTTAAAGATTATGATTTTGAATTACATAACCACCCCGGAAAGACAAATGAAGTAGCAGATGTTTTAAGACAAAAATATTTACATGTCTCCTGACTAATATAAGAAATGGTCTTACTAGAGAAGTTTAGGGATATGATTCTATCCATCAAATTAACTTATGATAAGAGAAGATTGAACTCAATGCAAATTAACAAAGATTTAAAAGGATAAATCCAAGAGGCTCAACTAGGTGATGATTTTCTTCAAAAGAAAAGTTAATAGAAAAAAATGGAGGAGGAAATTTTAGTCTAGATAGGAAAGGAACTTTGAAATCAGTGAAAGGTTATGTGCGCCTATGATGCAAGGACTAAAAAGATAGTTTTAAAAGAAGACCATAAGATCAAATGTGAGTTGATTTATTTGTATTTATCTAATTCTTTTATGCAAAAAAATCATGGATGTAGGTTTGTTCACCAACATTTCAAATGAGATGGACTTATGTGGTAGGGTTAGCAAGGATGTTAATATGTGGTAATCAAACAGTGGTAATGCAATAAATAATGAATGTATGGCCAAAACATGCAATAATACTTTTGCTACTAATAAGGTAAACTTTTTTGGCATAAAACTATTTTGATATGGTGAATATGTGAATACTATTTGAAGAATAAAATGTGGTGATATTTTTATGCAAGTATTCACTTATCGGGATGATTTGTTGAAATGGGCAAGAAAGATTGCATATGATTATGGGTTTGTTATTGTTATATTAATTAAGGTCAGATACATCAAATGAGCAACAAAGAAGGAAGACGTATGTTTTGTCAAGTTGCGAGATAGGAGGTAAAACAGGCGATATGAGCAGGACTTAGATGTTACTGAAAGTGGAAGCAAGAAATGTGATTGTCTATTTAGACTACGAGGAAAACCTGTGAATGATGGATTGTGAACTTACTTTGTGGCTCTCACAATCATGACTTGGCATATACTTTAATGAAACATCCATATGCGGGTAGGTTGACAAATGATGACAAAACCATGCTTGGTGATATGACTAAGACTTCAGTGAAACCGAGAAATATGTTGTTAACTCTAAAGGAGCGTAATGAGAAGAATGTGACGATGATAAAGCAAGTTTATAATGTCATGAATACATATCGAAGAATATAACATATACACATAAGAAAAAAGTAACATATACACACCCAGATTCAGTAAAATTACTGAATTCATTTAACATTGTATTGATGATGGATAATACTTATAAGACAAACATGTACAAGCTTCCATTACTTGAGGTTGTTGGTGTTAGCTCAACAGGGCTAACATTTTTTTGTGGCAATTTATTTTAGTTGAAGCTGAATGTGAAAATAACTTTGTGTGGGCCCTTGAAAGACTTAAAGGATTGTTTATGAGAGTTGATGCATATCCTAAGGTAATAGTAAGTGATAGAGGTCTTGCTTTGATTCATGGAATAAGACTTGTGTTTCCTGAAGCTTGTAATATTCTTTATCACTTTCCTTTTGACAAAAATGTCAAAGCAAAGTGTAAAATGATAGTCCATCCAAGAGAGGCATGGGATCAAGTGATGAAAGCTTGGGAATCTATAGTTGATTGTGATGATGTACAATAATTTAAAGATCGTGTTCAGGCCTTTGAAGTTGTTTGTTCTCCACGACCAATATTTGTTGATTATCTCAATGGTACTTGACTTGTCCCACATGAAGAAAAATTTGTGAAGGCGTGGACAGATAAGTTGATGCACTTAGGTAACACAACAAGTAATAGTATGTGTCTTAACCATATATGTTGGTCTAACTTAATTTGAAATCAATGTCTATTAATTAACTATTGTTTATCTTTGTAGAGTTGAGGTTGCTAATTGGAATTTGAAAAGGATGTTGCAAACCTCCATGGGAGACATATGCTTTTGTTAACTAGATGATTATATTGCAACACAATGCAATTAAAGCTTCATTTGAAAAGAGTCTTAATGTGGTGGGTCATTTGTTCAACGTCACAACATACAAAAAATTGGTTGGATTTGTTTCAAAATATGCATTATAACATATTGTAGAAGAGATGGATCAAGTTAAATAGGTTGGATTTGACAGAGGTCATTGTGGTTGTACTTTTAGATAAACTCATGGTCTACCTTGTGCTTGTGAATTGACTTTGCTTGGTGTAGGTAGCATACCCCTACAAGTAGTGCATATCATTTGGACACGAGTAAGCTTTGTAGATATTTCATGTGATTAAAGTGTATTTGAGTTGTTAATCCAACAATAACTTGATGTAATATTTAAACGCTTCAAAGAGGTAGACAATGTTGGTAAAGTTCACATCAAGAATAAATTACATGAAATAACATTTCCAGATAAAACATCTATGGGAGTACTAAAGTCCCAAGTTAAAACAAAAGATGCAGAAAAGGGTCGAGCAAAAAAATTTGCAAGATCGACAAAGTGGATATCGTCTTATTTTAAGCATGTTGATGCACTATATTAACATGCTAACACATCCACTTTCAAGATAGTGAGGGAAGAAATCCCCTTAATTAAATCTATTCCTATGCTTGATCAATTTCCTATAGGATTCCATTCATATATTGTTGATGTTGTTGACAAGTTCGCAAATGGCCATTGTGGTTATTGTGTTGTTGCTGCATTGTTGGGAATGAGAGAGGAATCCTGTGTTGTTGTGCATATGAACTTACTTAAAGAACTTACTTAGTTTTGTATTAAGTACCTTGGACTTTTTAGGGGTAAACATCGGTTTAAATATTTAAAGAACTGACTCATATTTGATTTGTTGTCCATGGTAGGTAACAAATACGATTGTTTATGTTTTTTTATTTGATATGTATACATGTTATAACTTATTGTAAATGATTTTCCATACCTTACAGGCAGGCTCAAATAAGTGGATGAGCATACCCAACATGGGATATGTAATCACCAATTGATATAATGTGATTGTTGTTTGTTTATCATAGAAACAATCAATCACAATTTTCCCTTTAAGGACGCAACCACCCAATGATTTCAACCTGCATCGGATTAATCTCTATAAGTCATAATCACTTTGTCCAGGTAAAATTTCATTATAAGTACTTCAGTATAACAATTATTAGTTGTTTGATTATTTGCAGGTAAAATTACAAGACGGTTGTCCTATTCCGTCAACTGATATGTGTTGGTCAACTCATTATTATCCGATTGCGAAAGCTTGGACATCTCCTTACATTAGTCACATGCAAGTTTTTACACAATTGATGATGAAAATATATTTGGCTGAGTTCAAGAGGGGGGGTGAATTGAACTTTAAAAGATTTTTGTCAATTTAAAACACTGAAAACAGTTTAGTTAATAGAAAACCTTTTCTGAATCTCAATGATAAAAGAT
>Ga0209489_104484_pt1 | contig 25629 bp, 19 predicted proteins | sample SiratrowhiteBW_FD_187527 | JGI IMG/M metagenome (GOLD analysis project Ga0209489, IMG submission 187527) | Root nodule microbial communities of legume samples collected from California, USA - Siratro white BW (SPAdes) (version 2) | ecosystem: Host-associated > Plants > Roots > Nodule | place...
GTTTGCTGCAGATGGCTTCTCGTACATGTTTGACAGTGCCTCCATGATGCCCTTCGCTGTCGTCTCCTTCAGAATGTTGAAGGCAACATTCTTGGTCAACGAGAGTCGGATCATTGACATGGCTTTCCGATCGAAACCTGACCACTGTGCATCAGACATCGTTTCTGGTTTGTCACCCAAAACCACATCCAAATCTTTCTGAACAAGCAGATCTACGATTTGCATTCTCCACCAACTAAAATTGGTACCATCAAACTTCTCAATTCGGAACTTCCCATCTTCTGTCATTTCAAGCGACTAGATGAGATACCAAGTACAACTGATTTCAGATCTGCCCAAATCAGTTCTGCAGTAGCGGCGACAGCACTTCCGGCAGCGGCTTCTCTACGCACTCCGATCTGCACTGAACGGCGGCTCCGATCTGCACTGAACGGCGGCGGTGGTTCTGCAGCAGCAGTGGTTCTGCAGCGCACTCAGATCTGCAGCGGCGGCAGCGGCGGTGGTTCTGCTGCTGTGTGGCTCTGCTCGCAATTTGTGTTCTCGTGTTGAACCCAGCTCTTAGATACCAATTGATGAGTCTTAAACAAACAACACACAAATAATCTACAAGGAATAGAAGAAAAAAACGGAACACGGGCAACACACAAGATTTAACGTGGTTCGGTTTCCCTAATCCACGTGCAACAGGAGGAATTTTATTCACTTGTGATTGCTAAAGATTACAAATACAAGTTGTATATTTATAGGGAGAAACTAGGGTTAGTGTCTAATTGGGCCTAACTCAAATCAAGCCTCCACAAAGCCCAACAATATTGTGGTCATGCTGATCATACAGCAGTTTGCTACCGGAAGCATGGTAGGGTCCTAAATGAATGCTTTGTCAAGAAAAGTTCTATGCTATTTTAGATTAAAACAGAATGAGAGAAGTTGTGAGTGTTAATTAAGAGGCTTGCATGCTCTTCCTACTTATTGCCAGAAAATGACCACTCTTTTGTGCAAAAGGTTTTGCTTGTTAGAAGAGTTTGACGTGCTATACCTAAGAAATACTTCAATTCACTTGACTGTCTTCAATAACAGGTGGGCATACTATTGGTCTTGCTAGATGTTAAACATTCCGAGCACACATCTACAATAATTCCGACATTGATGCCTCCTTTGCCAAGTCCCTACAGAGAATAATTTCCCCATAAGTGGAAATGACGATTTACTCGCACCCCTTGACCTTCAAACTCCTACCCATTTCGATAATCTATAGTTCAAAAACTTGCTGGCTAAAAAGGGTCTTCTTCACTCTGCCCAGGAGCTAGTCAATGGCGGTTCCACCGACTAACTGGTGAAGAATACGCTAGTAATACAGGTGCATTCTTTAAAAGCCTTTGCCCAGGGCATGGTCAAAATCAGCAATATAAGCCTCTAACAGGAAGCGAGGGGCCGATCAGAATAAATTGCAGAAAAGTCAATTAAACATTAGCCAAATATAATGATCATCTTTCCTTCCAAAATCAATAAACTACCTCATTTTATATGACTTTGCCAAGCTTCCTATCTTCCCTGATAACATATTTGACCAGCAGAACCTGTAATCTCCACGATCATGAAGAAGTGACATAAAATCATATCATCGATGCCAATCCTTAAATTTGTTTACACTGAAATACGGTATTTGTAATCTGTAGCTGATCCAGGAATGCAACTAGATGAGATTAAACAGTTGTCAAGTTAAAATTCCAGAAGGTCTATCTATATTATAGCTCAGAAGAATCATCTATGTAAAATAAGGCAAGTGTATCCAATCACAAATTCTTGAATCGTTAGAATACTCAAAAATCTTCCTGGAGAAATTTATCACAAGTGACAAAAATAGATTTTCCAGGGTCAATTAACGTATTAAGTGTAATTGGTCAGGATCAAACAATTTTTCTTTGATTTCTACATTAGAAAATTGGGACGATTGTCTTGAACTTACACTCTAACATTTATACATTAACCCGGTTACATCATATTTTCATTATAACCAAAACAAGGATTGGAAGGAGTCTCAAGCTGCCAGTCCTACTACTGCTCCGTGTTCCTCTTAATCCAGTTCATGAACAGATTCAACCTCCTCTTCTGCTAGTTCAAATTCATCAACCTCTTTAAAGTAGGCATTCTGTTTTTCTATATAATCTTGAAGCTGGGCATCTTTGGATACCTCTTCTTTATACGACACAGCACGCTTCTTCTGGAAACTCAGCAGATATAATCAAACACTTGAGTAAAATATCCATTAAGAACCACATACAATTCAGTTTCATGTAAACCACTCTAATGATGATTAAAAACACCACACTCAATTATGCCTTAGAAATCCGCAGAACCATCCTAAACAGAGTGAATACTAAACAATCTTTACCTTCCTGCAAGAAACTGTTAAAACCCTAGCCTTAGGTAGACCCGAACCTTCAAGTTCAACTCCAACACTTTTGTCCCTGTTTTGCAGGAAAGAAACTTGGATGACAAAACGAGTAATTACAGAAAAATAGACGAGAGAGTAATAATTAAACTCGGTTCCCTTAATTATTGTAGAATTTAACTTAATATGACTTAAAACAGATAATAGGTATTACTAGTTACCGAATCGTAGAGATTTGTGAACTCGCTATTGCTTTTTTTGCATTCCTTTTCTTTTCCTTCAAATTATGTATTCGGGTGCAGAATGCTGAAATTGGCTCAGAAACATCAAGGCCAGCAGTAGCTGAAGTCAAAGCACGGAATCGCGGCGTCGTTGGAAGAGTAAGAAACAGATATGGTTAATACAGTGGTTTTAAGCTATAATTATTGGCGTGAAGTGACCAAAATTGATGTCAAATTGTAACACGAGTTACGAGAGCATAAACGATTCATTATACAGAGCAAGAAAAGTTGAACGCGAAATTTAGACGAAAAGGAAAAATGCAAAGGTAGTGTATATATGAATAAGTGATTGCATAAAAGTGAAGTACCGCTTCTGGAGTTGATTGAGGAGGGAGAAGAATTTGACGGAAGGTGGTTAGAATTGGTGAGCTCGGAAAGAGGCTTTCGTTTTCTTTCCCTAACGTTAGCGTTTTCCATTTCAACGGTTCCGTTTCTGAGTTTCTGAAAGTGTGAAAATCACTCACTACCACTTCTCTCATTCTTTTTCTGTTATATTCTCCTATCCCATGGCGGGAAAATCAGTTGGAAAACAACCATTTGCTCATGCTTTTTTCATGACTTCTTTTTCAATGCCACTTTGAATGTTTATAAAATTTATTTTAGTTCAAATTTATTTTCAACTGAAGTTTAATTCAAATAGAAATTTATTAAAGTATTTTGTTGATGTTGTTAATTTATCTTCTCTTCCTCAAATAGAAAATATCGTCATTGATTCATGTTTTACTCTTTCACATCTGAAACGACATCGTTGTTAGCTCCTTATAGTTTATTTTTATATATTTTTAAGAGATAAAATAAACCGCAATATAATAAATTTTGCAATTAAATGTTTTAATTTCAAAACAAATGATATTTTTGTAATTTAAAATATTAAATTTCAGCTACTTTAATTTCATAAATTAAATTTATGTTATTCATCAGATCTCATTACGATAATAAATTCCTGATATATTAGTCAATTGACCAGATGCTTTTTAGCTTTTGTATGGGTAGATTATGATAACGGGACTTGTGATTCTCAAGTCTTTTTAAACCATTAATTCATCTTTACCTTGTTTTGTCTCAATTTTAGAGCTTGTTTGATATCAATAATAGGATAAAAACAAAAATTTGCAGAAACCAATATTTAAAAAAAAATTAAGGAAAAAACCACATTTAGAAGACAAAAAACATATTTATGTTTAATATAAAAATAAAACAAACCTTCAAAATGTTGGTGTAAAAATGATGAACATTTCAATTTACAGTATTAGTTTTCTTTGGTAACAAAGATTTGTTTTCCCAATCAATGGTGTCTGCTAATCAAGGGTCAATGCTGGGGAAGTTTGATTAAAAAAATAAATAAAAAAACCTTGCTTTCCCGAAGCAGCTTTAGAGATAAAATTAATTTATAGATTTGGAATCCTTTCTGGTTTGATATTGTATTTGGACCCCATATAGCAGGTACTCAGATTAGAAAGAGTAATAGCACATGAAGTGTAATACTAAAATATTTGTTCGGTATCCGTGATCCAATGTTTCTTTTAGCTTTATAACATTGTGTTGCATGTTAGTGACCGACCCAAAATCGGAGAAAAATAAAAAGGTGTATTAAAGGATAATTTAATTAAACAATTTTTTAATAATTAGTTAAATCTAAAAATATTAAAGGATTTATTTAATGATTAAATTAACGTTAAAGAGTGTCTAAAGTTATATACTCTTAAAAACTTGTGATACTTTATACCTTTAAATTCATATTTACCATAAGTGTCTTTAATTCTTGTCTCTTTGTTGCCGTAAAATCCACGCTGAAAAGAAGGGCATCTAATTTATTGTAGCATTTGAAATTTTAAGACTTTGGTCGCTGCTTGAAACATTCCATAATTGCATTTAGTTGATAATTAGTCAACGGGTTTTCACTGCTTGTCGTGATTGTTAAGTTTAGTTTTAACCAATATGTATTAATATCACATAGGAGACAATTATTTTATTGATATCGAATAACTATTTTGCAACAAAATTTAAAATGTTTTTGGCATGTAATTTGTAACATTTTAGACTTATCTAAATATTATACCATTCAGTTATATATATATATATATATATATATATATATATATATATATATATATATATACAAAATTTAAAATATTATACTCTGATATAAAATTATTAGTGGGATCTGAAAATATGACTTTTTTCGCTTGAAAATTGTATTTCCAACCACTATTTATCCTTATTTATAAAAATTAAAAAAATATGTCTATTTTAGTAAAATAAGATAGGAATGACACCATGGTACGAATATACATACATAAAAAACTTTAAACAGAAGTGATGGTACCGGAGAGCTTTTGCAGCTGACCCTAGACTTCGTACTGCCATAACACTTTCCTTTAAGAAAAACTACGGGGGAAAAAAACCTTTGTTTCTTTCAATACATTTGATTGAATTTTTGTGCTTTTGATAGTATATAATCCAAATCAAATGAGATTTCATTGAAAGAAGAAAATATATTTCATACGAAGAAGTGCACCGAAAAACCAGAGTTTCTCCCTTCTTTTCTTTTTCTTTTCTTGATTTGTTTTGGTTTATACAAATTTGTATTTGCAAGAGGAATTTTGGTAGTAAGCAATTAATATAGTTCAGTACACATGGATATGTTAATATACATTTTTTAATACTCAGTTTAATAAAAATTATCTCTGGCATGATTTTAAGAAAATTATTTTAAACGTTACTGCATGCCATTTTTGTATATTAAATAACAATTGTCACAGTGCATGCACTTATGCTGTTTATGTATTTAACTATACATATATGTTGTGCCAAAATTTATATCCACTCAATGTCTTAAAGGTAATGATAGATCAAAAAGCATTTTTAATATTCTTGAAAAGAGAGAGTAAATAAGCATAAAAAACATCATATTTATAGGATAATAAATAGTTATTATTTATTTCCTCTATTATACAGTAGTGTTTTCAATTTTTTTTTCTAAAAATAATAGTACTTTTTAGTTTTTTATTTTTTTTCAATCGTGTTTCTATATCTGATTAAAAGTAATCAATACAATACCAATTACATTAAAAAGAGACAAAAAAATATATTGTTTACATTTACACAGATATATTGTTTACATTTACACAATCAATTTAGCTACTAAAAAACACAACTGATCTCTCCGTTCTTTTACCAATTACGATAAAGGTTTTCATTCTCACGTTTTGGCTTTCAAAGTATACGCTTCTAAATAAACATGTTTTATACTAAAGGGTCGGTGATTGTTTTCTAGGCTTTATTCTAAATTTAGACCTCAGGATCATAGGCATTCAATCCTTATTAGGAGCTAAAAAACATAATTGCTTAAAAAGTCTCTTGGTATAAATAGCATTAAATAGTTAGAAAAGTATTTAAAAAAATATTAATTCCTTTCAGCTTAGAAAAGTACTTTACCGGTGCACGACAATTTAAAAGATTCTCTTAAAGAAAAATGACAGTTCATGTTTTTATCACTAATCTTTACTTAAATAATGTTTTAGATGATTTGGCACGAATTGTTGCAGTGCAATGACGACACAAGCGGTTTCATGGACCCTCTGTATCAGCACCACTGATCCAGGTTAAACAAAATCCGTTGGCTCTCTGTGCATGCCACATGATTGTAAAAAAGCAAAGCAATAGATTGACCAAAGTGGAGGCACAGAACAAAACCACCACAAATAAGCCTCTAGTTTAACTCCATTCCAATGTTCCAATCTCCAACAACACAGCCAAAACCCCACTAAACCCATGGGCCGACCCAAGCACCAAAAACAAAGTCACAAATTTCAACATCAACCTCACCCACCCTTCTATAAATATTCTCCCTTCCCCTCACACCATTCATCACCTTCACTACTAATTCCTCAAACACATTTCCCAGATCAAGAAGAGGGCATCAGCATCATATCAAAGACAACATGGAGGCAGTTCAATCCTGGGTTTCAGAGCACAAGCTCACCACCGTTGGTAATTAGTTATATATATGCAAAAAAACTCAGCCTGCATTTTATATGGGGAAAAATGTTCTGTTTTTAATACTCTCCTTCAATCATAGTAGATGATAAATTTGTTACCTTTTTATAGTAATTATCTTAAAAACTTATACTAATAATGTCCTGTATTTGACTAATAGGAGAAAACTATTTTACACTGTTAATGCATGATCTGATATATAAAAGATTATCAAACTTTAAAGAAATTGGTCTTGAATTAATTTTAATCTTATTACAGGGGGACTCTGGGCATCTGGAATTGGAGGATCACTTGTGGCTTATTCATGCAAAAAGTCGCCAATGAAGCCAAGTCTCAGGCTTATCCATGCTAGGTACATATACACTTCTCAAAAAAGTTTAACTTAATAACAACCATTTTTCAATCTATGCCCCAGGTGAATAATGAAATGTTGTTGTAATAATATTGTAAATGTAACTAATGAATGATATGGTTTCGCAGGATGCATGCTCAGGCACTAACTTTAGCAGTGTTGTCTGGTGCAGCTGCTTATCATTATTATGAGAAACGTTCTGTTCAGCCAAAACCAGTGGTAGATAAGAATATTCCTGCCACCAATTTGAACCAGATCGTTGAATATGAAATTCACTGTCCTTTCTAAATTAAAAACATAAACAATAGGGATCATGCTATTGAGATGTCCTTTCATCAAGTTATTGCCATTTCCTAGAATGAAAGTTGTTGGATAATGATCAGACTCAGAACAATTTGCAATGCATCCTATGTATGTATGTTCTGAGGGTTGATCTATTTTGTAATGTATATAAACAAGTTTTATGAGAAGTTTCAGCTTGATTTGCATTATTCCTATAAAGTCTATTATTAGAATAGAAAAAGAAAGTGAAGTGGTGAAGAATGCTGGACCTTATCTACTCTATATGGAAATCTCACACGTGACACACACCCCTTTTATTGCTTTCTTTTTCCAGTATAACGTGATTCTGATTATGCGAGTAAAATAAGTCTAATTAATAATTAACAAAAAAAAAACCGTTTTAAAATTTGGATTTAAGAACTCAATTTCAATACAAAAAAAGTTAGTTTGCAACGTTTGTTCATATATCTAATTTTACTATGGTACCCATGAAAATTCTCCATCAAACAAACCCAACATAAACGTGGATAATGGAATTTTGTTCAATCATATAGATTATATCCACATCACCTTTGAGTTTGACCAAGTTAATTTATAACTTCAGGCAGGAGCAATGTTTTAGAGGTTTTGTTTTCTTTCAAAAAAAGAAACAAACATCATATTCAAAAATGAAATCCAGAAAACACCATCTACAATTTGACCTGATTTAAGAGAACACTGTACATTCCATCCCTCCAAGTTTGAAGAAAGGAGTTCTAGCAATACCTCATTTAACATATATAAATACTACAAATTAAAATTTTTAAAATAAAAAATGAGACTAACATAATGTTATAATTTCTCTTGTAAATTTAAGGTCAAGATAAAATAGTTATTTTATCCTTTAATAATTAATTATGTAGTGCATCAATGCAATATAGTTTTCTTATTTTCTATCTATAAAATTTTATCATTGTAATATATTTTTTTGTCTTGAGTAAGAAATTATTTTAAAAATAATTATATAATATAATTTTTATTACTATCACTATCATCATTATTGTTATCATTCTTTTCAATGTTTTTAATACTTATTATTTTATTATCGCCAGTCCCATTATTTTTTAGTTGAACATCTTATATAAATGGTTTTCCTATCTTATCTAAGTGTCACTACCGCACCATAGTTAACAACCACCCACTCGAGATTTGCATATTAGTGAGACAAATTTCCTCATTGTTTCAACGAAATGTTTCTGGCTAACTATTTTTGTGATGGTTTCACGAGGAATAGCAAGTGAATATTTCCTTATACTAAGTCCAGTTAGCTAATCAGTAAGGGGTTATTTCCTCGTAATCCACTACAAATGTCAATGTGAATTCCTCACTAATTGCACTAAAAAAAGTTTATATTTGAGCATTTGTTCAAATTTTTTACAATCCCTTAAAATAATAAATACAATTTCTAGTTTTATTTTTAATATTGAAAAGACATTAGTTAAATCTATATAAGATATGAATCTTACTTTCAACAAAAAAATTTTAAAGATAATAAATTTGTATATCTTTTCTTTATATATATATATATAAATATTATTTAATTTTCTTATATTTTTACTTAATGTCATGAGATTAGACTCACATAATAAAGCCTTCAAAATAATTTCTTTTACTATTTTGCGAATATCTTGCAACTAGTCCGTTGCTTTTATAATTGAGTAGTGAAACAAAAGTTAGCGAATTACATAATAACTTATAATTCATACGTGTGTCATTTGTATTTTTATGTGAGATTTTGAATGAAAGCTTTTCATACTTCATTCCACAATTATCCATAAACTCTATGAATTATCTACACTTTGCGTTAATAAGCCTAACCAAATCCAAAATCTAATGTATCTCTTGTTTCCCTTGATTGTAGCTTATGTAATGAATTGAGTAAATAGTTTTTTTTAAGATAAATGTAAAAAAATACACTATATATATACACTAAACAATTTTTCACTTTTATTATTTTTATCATTATGTTGATGTTATGATTATGATAACTATTATTATTATTATTATTATTATTATTATTATTATTATTATTATTATTATTATTATTATTATTATTACGTTCTTTACTATTATTATTATTATTATTATTAAATTTTGATATTAGAAACACTAAATATTAGATATAATTAACATTTATTTTACTCTTGTCATCATTATTATATCATATTCTTGTAACCAAATAAGTAGTAACACTCAACATATAAAAGGTAGGTTGGTTGATCATTAATCACGTAACTAAGTTATATTTTATTATGTCTTAGGTGCGAAGGAGGAAGTTTTGTAACCAAGACTAATCCAATATAAATAAAATAATTTTTCTAAAATATACGAGTGTTTTGTTTAAAGAAATGTTAGCTAAGAAAAGAGTAAAAGAGAGAATATAATATTTAGAAAGAGAATATAATATTTAGAAAGATAAATTAATTTGTCAAATTATTGTATATCAATGAGATAAGAAAAAGAAATAGACAAAATTTAAAATAAAATTTAGAAAAATTATATAATCTTTTTTATCATTATCATCAAACTCAAGAATGATATATTTTACAATTTAGCTGTTTAAAGTTGGAAAAAATATATATATACTTATCATTATTTGACTTAAAATTTTGATAACAACAATACGGAAAAATGATTTATAAGTTTTGTACAAAAAATGAATAGCGTAATAAAAACAAAGGACACAAACAAGTTAGATTACAGCCGACCACTAACTCCATATGTAGTGACATACAAGCATGAACTACAAAAACATAAGAAGTAGTTAGTGGCCAGTTACTGCTCTAATTCATTAATCCTTCATGCTGTTGTATGCTGTTGTTGTACCGAATGTATAACTAATGACCATGATTGACCAATTAATCATGTCATCTACTGTTTCTTGCAGCTTTGGGTATTAACTAAATATCCAGGCTGGCCTTAAAATACATTATTTATAGTGTTGACATTAAACTAATCTTAATATCAATAATTAACGATGGTTACATACACCTTTCCAGGAACTACAAGAAGGAATGAAAAATACAAAGGTGGTTAGAGGAATGGCCTTTGCTTCGCTCATTTGTGCTGTTGTGTGGTTGGAAAGTCTTCTCCTGTCTAACTGCTTGATTCTCTTTGTTAAGTACTTTACTAAACACTACTCTAAAGAGATAGCCTACCAAACAAACCACCCTCTCTACCTCCATCTGATTCTCAATACATATTCCTCTACTCCTTATCTCATAAAAGATAAATCTTCATCTTCTATTATAAAATAATCTACAAAAAGAAAATGATGGGACATCTGCACATAGTTACGAGGTTACATCCAACCTAATATACACTCTTTTAGTTATACAAAAACTTTAATAAATATATACCACAGAATAAAATAGTTTTGCAAACTTAATCATACTAATTAAATTTTGATTAGACGACAATGGATAAGTCCTTTACACCATTAGTATATAGTTTATTTTCCCTAATAAAAAAATGTGTGGTATGCATACAGGATGATGATGTACATCTTCTTAATTAATTGGACATGAGGCTTCCATCATTTATTATGATGGGTCCAAGCAATGCATTATATAAAGAATGAAGGTAGATGGCAACTCTTTAAATTAGCAAGTTCTTTGGAAGAAGGGAATATCTCCTTCATCTTTTCAAGAGAGCAGAGGAGGGGAACAAAGAGAAGCAGAAGCAGAGGCAGGCATGGATTGTTGTGTGTGTACAACTATGCCCCTGATACTGAGGCCTCCGAGGAATACAATATGCGGGGCATGTTACGAAGGAGTAAGGAGCATAATCAACATGATGAGCAGTGTCGAAAGTGAGAAAGTAAAAGCCATAGTGCCCAATCCAAATCCAAACACTTCTCTACTTTCACGAAGAAATTCGAGTAAGGCAAGCTCTGATTCATTTCTTCTTTAAGCGTTTGATTAAAAAAAAAAACTATATTAATTAGCACATGTCTCAATTTGATTATTTTTTCTCTCTGCAGACACTTGAAGATTGTATCAGATGGTGTTCTGAGCAGATAGAACAGTTTAATCAACAAAAGCAAGACCTGGTTTTCCTGAGAGGCTTTGTTGCAGCCTTCAAAGCACAGATTCACACAGATATATTGGTCAATCCAGGCAGAGACGGTCCACCTATACCTGCACATAAGTCCGTTTTGGTAAGCTCTTTTTTACGTAATTTAAGGTTATTGATACAATTTCTTAATTGGACCAAATTGTATGATTCTAATTAGCGAGGTTATAACAGCGTATTATAATGTTGCAGGCTGCAAGATCAGAAATATTTAAGAACATGCTAGAGTGCGATGAGTGCAAAGAGGCACCGAGTAACAGCATAACTATACCCGATTTGAAGCATGAAGAATTGGAGTGTCTGCTTGAGTTTCTGTACAGTGGGAGCTTGGGTGTGGAAAAATTGGAGAAACATGTGTACGCGTTGTCGCAAGCAGCGGATAAGTATCTGATCCCACATTTGCTGAAACACTGCGAACGGTACCTGCTGAGTTCGCTAAGCGCATGTAATGCCCTTGAGACGCTGGAGATTGCGGACATTTGTTCCAACCACAACTTGAAGGAGACAACCTTGGATTTCTTGGTCAAGAACATTGACCGGGTTGTGTCCTCACCTAAATTTGAAGCTTTTGTTCACCGGAGCCCACACCTCACCCTGCAACTAGTTACAAGGGCCTTTGCCAATGGTACCAAATAATCAATTTCTCTCCAACTTTACCAGTGCTTCATTCTTTCAATTTAGCAATGTATTTACCCTGTAAACCAGATCTCTTAGCAGATTTCATCAATTTATGAGACGCCAACGAAAAAAGACAATAAAACACAGAAAAGAATATATGCCTAAACTCGATTTTTTTTTATTCCATTTTTGTAAGCTAAAAATCTTATTACTGTTTGTTCTCGTGCCAATTAAAGTACATTTTTCATGAATTTTCCATACAGAACATATTATTTCCTAATTGATTAAAATATAATAGGCTAGTATTCTCTCTTATAGCACAGTCTTTATTAATGGAGGTTAAGTATTTTTATAAATACTATAGATTTATATTAATAATATAACACATTGTATAAATATTTAATATAATGATGATATATTTCAATATTTTATACCGATAAAAAGGTTTTGTCTGTTTATAAACTTATGAAATTTATATTAATGTTTTTAAATTTATCAAATAAATATATTGACTAATCTAATATTTAAAATGTTTATATAAGACCATTTTTTAGTAAAGTCGGTAGCCCACAACAAAGGCCTGTTTGGCGTGTCCACAGTCGTAAAACCATCCATTGAGGCCTCTAAGAAGGGAGGTTTCTTTTTCCACCCGTAATTTCCTTTTCAACCCCATAAATATGAAAATCCCTTCTTCGTTTTTCTGGTTAGTGAAAAAATCAGTTGTGCGATTTGAAAGTCTTTTTCACTTTCAGATGTAATTTGAAAGTTTTTTTCTTTTACTTCTAGATTTAATTGTTAAGTCAGTTTTTTTATAAAAAAGATTTTTGAATTGGATGATATGAAAGTAGTTTTTGACTTTTAAATTATGCCATTTATAATTTTTTTTTGTTTTTATTTTTATATTGTGCAGTTCTGAATTTATTTTTCACATAATTTTTTTAATTATATAATCTAAAAGTCATTTTTATAACAAAACATTCCGACTGTGTAATTCGATAATGTTTTATAAATTACACAGTTTGATAGTATTTTTTAACTTCTCAATTGTAACATAGAAGACCCTCCCGAATTATACAATGTAAAAGATATTTTCAAATTAAACAAATCAAAAATCTTTTTTTTTCTTACGTGTATCCATGACATCATTGATAGACAAGGGAACAGTGACGATAAGGAGGTGACGAGACGAGACAGGTACAATTTGATTTTTTAACCACCTCTACAAGGGGTGTACATAAAAACTATGGGGTACAAAAAGAAATAGCCTCTAAGAGAATCTGACCCAATCAGTATGAAGCCCATCAAAGACTCTAAAGCAACAGATCAAGACTTACGGTTTTGTTATTTAAATATATTTTTACTTTTTGTAAAATTAGTGTATTTTATTTTTATTTCTACAAATTTTTATAAAAGTTGAAATAAATTTTTTCATTATTTTATAAAATATTTAAATTTTACTTTTAATTATCTTAAAATATATTTTGTTTTTATTCTTTAAAAAAAATTTAAATAACTGTTTTTAATTTTTAATATTTATTTTAAAGTTAATGAATAATATTATTTACAAATTTATATTTTCAAAATGACACACTGATATTATATTAATACTTTTCAGATAAATTGATCATTTAATCTTTTATTTAACACAAATAATTAGTTAACAAAATAAAAGAAAAAGTAATTTTTTTCAATTTAGAGAAAATAAGAACAATTTTTCCTAAACCCTAAAAGATACAAACTAAAAATTAGCTAATTTTATAAGAATTAAAAACATGTCAAAGTTGAATGCTTTTTGAATCGAAGGACTACTTCTTTTTTTTCTCATTTTCCTTCCCTTTCAATCTTTTTCTTAAACTAAAAGAGCATGCACGCCATGTGCTTATTTGATATATAACTTAACATGGCCATGTTATATAAGGAAGAAAAAGAGATATTGAAATTCATTCTTATATTGTTGGAGTTGAATTGCTTTCACCTATAATGCAAGCTCCTCTACCAAGATAACACCATGAGAAACTAAATGTGAACAATGATAAGTTGAAGAAGCCAGCTGTCAGGCAAAAATAATCGAGCATGCATGCATGCAATAATAAACATAATCTTGTGATATCTATAACCTTTGATGTTACTTTGTAAAGAAATTGCTTCTTCCTTTTTCCCCCTTAAAGAAAACATCAGAAAAGTTTGGAAAATGATTTCTCTTGATGAACCCTTACAAATTGGATGTCAGATTTGAAGGACACAACACAATCGATCTACGAATGGAGGACAAGGATTTTGTCAGGAGCTTTGTTGCTGGATTTAGCATTTAGTGAAGAAATTCCCACTGATATAACAGTCAATACTGCCAACAATGGGCCTCCCATTCCTGCACAAAAATGCTGCATTGACATGATCGCTCTACCCTGTAACATTGCATGTGATAAGGTCCTACCCACAGTTTTATCAAAATTATTATCTCAAATCTAGATGAGGTTAAATTTATTGGAACCTACTAATTAAGATGAGGAGAGAATTATTAAATAGGAAATTAAATGTATAAAAATAAAGAGAATGTTTGAGAAAGATTTTCGAAAACAATATTGCCGAGAACTCCATATTAAAATTGCTTTTGTAACCCCCTTCCTAATAATTTTTTTTCTCCTATAAAAGGCAAGCACATATCTTTTTTTGCTTTGTCATGGGTGGTATGAATTGAATATGATCTACAACATGCTTTCAATGGCCTAAAAGTTCCATGCACTACATAATTTACACATCGTCTTTGTTAGTAACTCATCAACAACTTTCGACACAACTAAAAAGATATCCTTTTGAGTCAAAGTTTACACGTTTACCATGAATGTATATATAGAAAATGTCGTTATTTTTCTTCCTTCATCTCTATAATATTGAAAACCAATAAAAAAAAAAAAAGAGTAAAAGTATTGTTAGTTTGAAAGCCTGTGAAGAAACTTAATAGTTCAACTTAATATATAATAGCACTATTTATTTTACTTAACTAAAATACTATTTAATACGAATATCAGATTCAAATTAAAAAAAAAAAAAACTCTTATAGATTAATATATATCTTTTGGAAAGAAAATGAATTTCTTTAAAGTCAACTTGAATTGTCCCATGATCACCTAGCCCTAAACATAGTTAATTCATAATGAACTATACAAAGAACGCACAATACGTTTCTGCTATTCACGTTATATAATGTATGAAGTTGTAAGAGGATAATAATAAGTTTAAAAGGTTTATTTCCTGTACAATTAAAACAAGTAATGCAAAAATGTTTTTTCTCTTTTCAAATATTTTTTTTTTTGTCAGCAATGAGAAAATTTTATAAAGAATAAGGCAAAAAGGTTACCTCAACCATACACGTTCTATGTTTAAAGATCAAATTGATAAATATTTTTTTTTTTTAGAACAAAGATCAAATCAATAACTTTTGAGATAAATGGACGTTGCTTGTTAACATTAGAACATAACATTAAAGGAACTTTTAAATGGTTCTATTAGCGGGAGGGCCAACAACATGGGTGTGACAAAAATTTTAAGACTTCTTATTATTTTTCAAATACTTGAAGGACTGAATAGAAAAGAAAATGATATTTCGAAATTAAATAAATGATAACCTTTTTTTTCCGTTATGATTTTTTTTTCTGAGGAAGATGTATACTTAAGATCATATATGAACTCATCCTTTATGCTTAATGTATTGTTTGAAAAAACATTATTTGCATGGTGCAAACTAGCGTCAATTTTGAGTGTGTGCTTCCAGCAAGGTCACTTCTTTCCTAGTTTTGTAGTACTTCATTCGTTTTATCCCTCAAAGTGGGGACATCGTTTCTTATTGTTTCTGTACTGTTTTCACGTTTATTTGTATCACTGGATCATATACATTCAACCGTACTCTTTGCCCGAAAATTTTGTTTGGTACACAGAAAAAGCACTTGTGCACGCTTTGAAGTAAGAAATTTTTGAAGTTGTGAAACTCTAACATGCCACACACATAAACAAGTGAAAATTTAGATATTTCTGGGAAGTCGTCTACAAACATGCATCATAATTGATTCCTTGATCAACAAAGCTACAAGTTAGGTCTAATGGAAGAAAATGCGTAAACTAATTAAAGAAAATGCACACAGAAGATATAAATAACATCAATGTAAAAGCTGACATTTTTTTACTTTTAGTCAGCATTTTGGCTCCAATTCTTTATTGCTTGTCCGATTGCCTGTTTCACAGCTCCTGCATCAATATTCTTACCTTGTTCTTCGTTCTGCACAAGTCACAATATTATTTGTCATTATTAGATGCATGAAAACATAGAGAGAATGAGACAATATTCTAAACTTGAAAATGTTTTAGTAACTTCAAAATTATAACCTAACCAGCTTCTGTTTGTATTAACCGAGTAATTAACGAAATCTAAGATTCTACATGGTTATAATTCAAAATACATGACTAAGAAAACATTTAAATCACAGCAACGTGGTCCCTCATCCTTTTCTTCAAAAAAAGGAAAGGATGAGAGAAAGACTAACAGGTAGAAGAGGAATTTTTATATGCATAAGGACAGCGCATGTGACCTACAAAAATATGGAGTAACTAGAGGGAAAAGAGAGACACTGAATGATATAATGAACTGGCCTAGAAAGCATCTATGCTATAAATTTATGCTTACAAAATATTGTATCTTACCTTTTCTCCAACAGCATGAAATCGAAACGTGTCCATACAAGTAGCCCTAGCTTCAAGCACGTTGAGACTCATCTCTTCAAATGACTCCAATATCGAAACAAACAGACCAGGGCAACTCTTTGCTGAAAAAACATCAATAAGAAAACCCTTTTCCGTGACTTCTACCGTAACCTGTTTATGTCCATCCAGAAAATGCAATTCGAATCAATTTTTTTTTTTTTTTCAGATTAACAAGACCTTTTGAAATGAACACATATGTGGAAGCTGTAGTGATTGAGAAAATACCATAGGCAAAGAATTTTGGTCAGTTGAAGTTTGTGCATTGGCTACGTCTCGATTCAATTCTTCCACCTTTTGCTTTAACTCTTGGATATACTTTGACGCATCTATTATGATCGAGGTTTTGTTTAGCTGCCACCACCCAGCAAAAGAACAAAAACTATTAGGTAATTCACAATCTCAAACCTCACCATGTAATTGATATAAAGTGCAGTATAATGGGAATAAGATAAATGCTTTAAGGACTATATAATATTTCAACAACATATTAAACAATCTTCATTTTTAACAAGTCTGTGCTTCAATTTTCTACCGAAATAATGATAATATATATACATGCAATACATGGAAGATAATCCAGATAGCAAGAACTGTGTGGAAGATTAAGTAACTAAGGTAAAGAAGAAGCCAAGGTATATCAACAATAGATGACGAACGGAGGTGGAACAGAAGGAGGATAACAATGTGTAGTGAATTTTCACAGAGAAAATAAATTAAAATGAAAGATATAGAAAAGAATGCAAGGAATTATTACAGCATGAGAGTTAGTAACAGAACGAAGTAGTTGCAGCTTCTCATGCAGTGCTGCTCTCTTTTGCTCTTTAGAAACCATTTTGTGCTCCCTTTTCCTCTATAAGTGATTGTTTTGGCCTTGCTTTTCTCCTTTTTCTTACGCTTAATTTAGTTATGCTATGAACTATACGCTGATAGAGCTCTATGTACGGTCTTTTAAAAGAGGGGATGGGCTCTCAAATCTATATGACGTTCTGCTAGATTATTCTCACCGAACTTCCACAAATACCCTTTTGCAATTTCAAGCGTATTTTTTTTTGAAGATTTTATATTTCCCTTTGCTAAGAATTGTTTATTACGACGTAATGACATTGAACTTGGGTCAACTCTAATTTTGCACGTGTATATACATATATAAGTGATGAAATATTTTGAATTTAAGGAGATAGATTTGGAAAATGTATAGCATGAATATGTAGATATGATTAGAAGGTGGTGAGTGAAAATGGGCATCGAAAGAAGTGAAGGAGAGGGAACGAATGCTAAGTTCTGAATTTGGAATGCATCCAAACACTTCTCACGGGGAATTTTAAAGGGTCTCCTCCTCTGCGATCTCTCTTCAATCACCAGCAATCAAACTTTGTCTCTTTTTCACTCTCTCTCCACACGAGCCATCCTATCTTTCTTTTCATACAACACATTCTTTTGTTTTCCTTACCCTCATGAAAGTGAAATTTAGATCATACTATTCAACTCCAATTCAGTTGGATCAATTTTACCCTAATAAATACATATAATTAATGCCTTCCATAAATATGTTTTCACTCTTCTTAAATTAAAATATACCACTTCTTCTTTTTGCCCTTATGGTTTTTTTTCTTCTTTTTTCATCCTATGTTCACTCAGAAAAGGTTATACTTTGCAGGGCATTTTAATGTTAAATATAATCATCATCGTTAATGTCTAGTGAGTTTTAAATGATCATATTAGGTTTACAAGTTATGAGTATATTCGATTGTAAAATAAATATTATCATTCAGATTTATATAAATTCATGCTTATGAGTATTTTTATTTATGGGCAAAAGTTTTTAGTAGAAAACATATATTGAAATTATTACTCAAATATTTTAAAGGAGTTTTCATTTTGAATGAAAAATACTAGGGTATATTTATTTAAGTATCTTCTTCCTCGATATGGAAATGTCTACAAGAGTCTTCCTGGATCTCCATGCTTTCTTATTGAAACTCCATATTTTTAAAATATTAGAAATATTTTTTTAATTGCATATTTTAAAATATAATTTTTGTATTTCAATTTGTAATTCAGAGTATAACTTTTATATTTTGGATTGTACAATCCCAAATACTTATGTATTTTGAATTATATAATTTAAAAGATAATTTTTATATTTTGGATTACAATTTTTTCTTTATATTTTGGATTATATAATTTTTCTTTATATTTTGGATTATATAATTCAGAACATAATTTTTGTATTTTAGACTGTGTAAGCTGAAATAAAAAAATAATTAAAAAAATTGTATTCTGAATTAAAAATTGTATTTACAAATTCTTTTCATTAAAAACTTATATCCTGAATTAAAAATTCTATTTCGAAATTAAAAAAAATTATATTCTGAATTAAAAATTGTAATCTGGAATACAGATTTTTTTATATTCTAAATTAAAAATTGTATTTGGGATTAAGAGGTGAGGGTATAAGATTCGTTTAATTTTTTTCATTAAGATCATTTCGTTGAATCTATGGAGATGCAGGTAGAAATAACAGAGGTGCAGAAAGAATCACTCAAATAGCAATCGCTCCTTACCCAAATAGATGGTGGGCTAAAATCACTGATTCGTCTCTAGTCCTGGTTGGGCTTGCAAAAACGTGTTTTATTCGGAACCCGACCCGGATATCACATTTGGTCCGGATTCTGTAATGCCCTCTGATTTTGATGAAGAACAGTTAGGGAGTATCGTGAGCTTCAGCACAATGCGCGCCCTAGCGGTTCAGTTCTCTAATGTAATCGTATCTCTAATCCTTGTCTTTGACTCTGTTCAAGTTTAACCATCTATTTTAGGATCCATCTTTTTATAAGAAAGAAAAAACATTTTCAAGTTCAAGCTAAGTTTCGTGTTGATCTCTGGGTTCTGGGTCGTAATTACCCACTAGCTAATTTATTTTAGTCTTAGCTCTTTATTTTTTTTACAATCTACCCTTTTTTGCAGTATTTATACAGAAGAAATATTGGGGTCAATCCACGGTCTCGCAATTTTTCATCATATAGTAAAGGTATCACCTTTTTTTCCATCGGTATTTCGGAACAAAAAATGAATAAGCTATGACTTTTGTCATTCTGTGAAAGCCCTGAATCTACAGGTCTATTTTATTGTTAGAAATAAATAATAAATAGAAATTTGTACTTGTATGTTTCTAGCAGTAAATGGTAGGTGACATGATGCTGATTTTGGGGATTTCTGGGATTAAAATCATTGAGGCAAAATCTGGCATTGTAAAATACAAAGAAAGTGGTTTTCTTTTTCTAATTCAATTTCTGGCTTCTTTATTTGAACTGCGATTATGGTGCACGGCTTCGCTTATAGCTGTTTTGATTTTCAGATGAGCTATCGATCGAGGAAGAAGCTGAGAGGAAAGTTGGATGGCTGTTGAAGACGATATTTTTTGTGACTGCAGGGGCTGCAGGATACCATTTCTTTCCTTATATGGGTATCAATAATTTTCCTCCAACAATTTCAACTTGTAAAGCCTTTATTTGCTTTTGGTAGTTCTAGCCTTACAGTTTTGTTAAAATACAAATTTTCAGGAGAAAATTTGATGCAACAGTCTGTTTCGCTTCTGCGTGTCAGGGATCCCTTGTTCAAAAGGGTGGGAGCTTCTAGATTAACCCGTTTTGCAATAGATGGTAAGTTTTCCTATCAATGTCTTTGTGTCACTAATTGCTTGCTATCGGTACTTTATGAACCATATTTCTTTGGTACATGACAAATATTGAGGCACTTGGTGGTTTATTAATTATTAGTCATTTGCACATTAGGGTAGGTAGTTGTTTTCTAGATCAAATTCCTATTAGTGTTTTGCACTACTGACGTTTAGTCATTTAGTATTAATCTCAGCTTATTCTTGAGATGACAAAATTATGGTTGAAGGGTGATTTTGAACTCGGAATAAAAGAGTTAATATAGATTGAAATTTTTGCCTTTGAACTGATAATGTAATAGTTACTGATTCTTTAATTGAGCAGCATTTGTGTAAGAGTTAACAACTAACAGATAACAAAGTTACCTTGTTGTCACTTATACTATTTTTTCGTGATCCACAACTGAGTTTTACTCTGTTAATGGAAAATTGCCTCGATGCGATTTAACTAGCTTGTGCATTATAAAACTGCTTATTTATTTCTCAATGTATAGATATCTCATGAAATTGATTAAGGATGAAACATGGTGATACATTACTTTCTAAAATCTTTTGCCCTTGCATAAGTTGTTTATACTCAACATTGTTTGATTTTTGCTCGCAAGATGAAAGAAGGAAGAAGATAATTGAGATGGGTGGAGCTCAAGAACTCTTAAATATGTTAACCACAGCTAAGGATGACCGGACACGAAAAGCAGCATTACAAGCTCTTAATGCACTGTCACACTCAGGTGGAATCATAATTCTTTAAGTATTTTTATTTACCTGTTCTGAGTAAACTTTTTTTGACAGAATATACTTATTATCGTGTTGGTGGAGTGGTAGATTATTTAGACCGATAGTACTTTTGTTGTTTTAAATAGTAAGCTAGAAATGTGATAAGAATTAAGAAGCTTAAAAAACTTTATATGTTTGCAGTTTCTGTTGTTCTTATTCAATAGATTGTGGCTTTTAGAGATGAAACGAAAGACAACTTAAATTTTATCTATTTGATTATTAAGAACCCAGTTTAAATAACATTATGAGGTGGAAAGATATGCAACATTATAACCAAAATAGTACTGCTAGTACTAATATTTTTTTTTTCCCTTTCGATTGACATAAAATCCTTCATTGTTATAGATGAAGCTCTAGCTTCCATGCATAATGCCGGGGCAATTTCAATAATTAGGTCTACACCAAATTCACTTGAGGATGCAGAAGTTGAGGGTTTCAAGTTGAGCTTGATGAAAAGGTTCCAAGATCTGAGATATGATGTGCCATCATGACTTTACTTGAGATTACATACCTCTTTTTGTTTGTTTTTTTTCGTTGGAGCATGAAATATTACTATAGGAGAGAGTAAGCTGTCAACCAAAGCATTTTTGGGGAAGAGTAATAGAAGTTGTTGTGTATCCTTTGGCTAAATCCAATAAAGATCATAGTTCTACTGTTATTTTGTTTTATTCACTTGTCATTTGCGATTTGTTACTCATTGTTATGTGAATCTTGATAAAACTGTAACTGTATATTAGGTTAACACTGCATTATTAAACTTAAACCCTTATTGGACCTTATAAAATATATGATTGATCATACAACGTCATTATTGAATGTATGCAACTTCTAGTAAAACAGGACCTTCATCTTTAGACCTAGTAATCATAGGTTGCTATTTGAATTGTTCAGGGTCAGCTAGCGAACCCTTACATCTTTGATCATAGATGTTTTTTGAAGAAAGGATACTTGTGAAAAAGAAAATTAATCATCAGAAGATACATATAGGATTTGTTCCTCCACCAGATCTGCCTTGTCAATTCCAGTGTGCAATTTTTTATCAAAGACATGTATGTTTAGGATCCAGTTATCTTACCAAGCTCTGAGATGGACCACCTCCTATCTTCGCAGAAAGACCATATATCACTGTTCACTTAGAAGAAATGATAATATATAAGATATTCTAATCTGAATGAATTTTTCAATAAGTCTTTATAAGAAAAGGAGCTGGAGAAAATCATTTAAGCTTTTTTGCAACTTAAAACTATTTTATTTTATTTTTATTGATAGAATACTCTAAGCTCATTAGATTCTTTTGCTTAAAATCTATGAAACTAAATCAATATTTGAACACAAAATGACAAACATAAGGGAAATTATTTGCAAAAATTATGAACATTAATGAAATAACTGAAAAAAAATTAATATCATACTTATGATTTCTTCTAAATCTTATTTTTCACACTGATTTTTTATTAATGACAAATTTCTTATAATATTAATTTATTATGAAGTCAGTTTAACAATTAATTCACTTATTTTTTATGCAAATAAATGCCCAGTGATATATTTTGGTATTTTAAATTTGAAATCTCCTTATTCATTGTCTAGGTTTCTTTAAACAATACATGAAAAAAAAAATTCATGTATTTAAGTTCAAAGGAAATTAAAAATAATTATTATTAAAATTTAAAAATAGATAAAAATGCTTTTAAAACAAACTCATTATATAAAATATAATTAATTGGAGTTACTTTTAAATTCATTTTGCATTCCAATCTTTTAAATTTATATTTGAGAGGAGAGAGACTCAATCACTTTCCTAGGCGTTACACATAATTGTCATATCTATCACACTCTACCGACCATCAATAATTTGCATGTTTATCCCACAAGTTATTTTTTAAAACCATTATAAAATGTGTCAGTGCATCACATGTTCAAATTAGAGTAATTATAAATTTTGGACTTCACATCTTTAGAAGTTTTCCTCACTCTATACCAATTCCTCTCAAGGCAAAAGTGTCCCCACTCTGCTTACAAAGCATGGACTATATTATTTAAAACAGAATGTTCTCCTTCATAAGTTGCGTTTGACCAGATTGCTTTTATTCTTTTTTTTATTTCTTTTAACAAAGTTATACGTCAAAATTAAAAAACTCCATCTCATTGTTCACACTGCACAAATCATTATCCTCTCACACCCGGAAAATTTACATATAATATAATACACTGTTGTGGATAAAATAATTCAACACGTACCTAACTTTGGATTTGACACCATTTTTTATTTAATTACAATTTATTTGTTCTGTATTTTCCATGTGTACATATTGATTCTACCAGTTTCCAGCAGCCCAAGAGGCTATGATCGAGACATTTTTTTTATTTTTTTTATTTTGAATAAGAGGTTCTTGGTGTCTTGATGAGCATGACACGGCAGGGAGACTGACGATAGTGAAAGGGTGTTACATCACTGAAAAAGTTTAAGTACGTGCCAAATACGGTCATTCAGACAATCAGAACAGTTCCCCAACCACAGATCATCCCATTTCTTTACACAAAGCAATGCTGCTCGAAATACATCATTTCATACACGAATTCTATGATAAAAACAAGGCATCCAAAATACAAAAGTAACCCAATCAAATGTGCCTACAATTGTCTTTCTCCCCGGCCACACCCACCTTCACCAATTAATTTTTCCAATAAAAATTTAAAAACAAAACATCAGCAGGGGAGAAATGAGAGAACCAATTTTTATGACTTCCTGCTAAAAGCATTATATATGTTGGTGGAAATGGCAATCAGGCTTGTCACCACGGCGAGTATAATCATTATCAGTGCGATAATTTTGTCCCTTTTGGTTGATATACCATATGCATCCCTGAAATTAGTCACAAAGAAAAATAAGACACTCGTCTATTTATTTGTCCACCGCAATTTTTAGTTTGTCTAGTCTTGATTAGAAGCGAAATGTTGGATTACCGTAAAACAATAGAGCCAGGGAAAATGAAGGCAAGGCACACTGCCGATGATGATCCAATAAACTGAAAGAAGTACCAAATATCTGGGATTGCTATAGCAGCAAGGTAGGAGAATACAAGCAGCACCACAGTGAGGATCATGAATCTTTTGTTGTCTGTGGCTAGCATAGGCTTATTGGGGAAGATAACTTCATCTATGTTGGATCTCAAAGAGAAGTTCAAGAGAGGAAACACCAGCATGATGTGGAGTGCATAGCTTACACGGACCAAACTATTGAACACGGAACCAACCACAGAATCATTGCTCTGGTCAAAATTGATGAGAATGTCTGATTGTGTTGAATCCCCAAATAAAAGGTACCCAAATAGGCCTACTGTAATGTAGATCACAGCACAAAGCAATAATGCTAATCGAACTGCTGTTGTCATTTGAGATAGCTTGGCAAACTCAAACCCAATTGGATGCACTGCAAGTAAAATCAACCATCAGCACCGAAATTTCTAGGCATGCCCTTCAAAAATTAGCATAGTCATTGGGTCCATTACCGTTAAAATGAAATGTGAAGGCTGTGACAACAACAGGAACTGCAGTAAACAGATCAAAGAATGAGGTTTGGTAGTCCAACCGAGGAAACAATCTAGGAGTTTGTGTTTTTCCTTGCACCAGTGCAAAAATAGCCAACCCACAACATATGCCAACAAATGCCACTGCAAGAAGAGTTGACACTGCAGAACTGTACTTCAAGGACTCTACCAGTTTCAAAACACCAAAAGCAAAAGCTCACGTTAGTTAATTACTGAACCTCTTCAATTCCAAATACAAGAAATCTGCAAAGAATTAAATTGCTAACACTGACCTACACGTTTGTACAATACCAATGGAAACATGACGAAGACCAAAGTGAAGAGAAGAGCAAATTCCCGGGAATTCCACCAATGAATTCCAAACCACTGTTGCAGAATACCCAGATGCACTTCACCTCCATCTTGCTTTCCAGATAGCACATCCCCTGTTATTCAACAAAGGTAATAATTACAATTCAGCTATTTTTTTTTTCTTTCATTTTCTTTTTACTATATTTTCATGCTATGATTTCCTATGTTCACTCATTCGTTCATTCATTCATAAATCAGACATCTCCAATACAAATCTTAAAATAAATTAAGAGTACTTAAAGAAAATCTAGATCCTTAAGTTCGATTGCTTCAAAACAATTAAAGCACAAATATTAATAAAAATAACTGGTTAGTTAATATATATATATATAGTAAAAAGGTTAATTAAAAAAAACACATGAACTACTAACCAAAAATGTCATCACAAAGCCAATAATTACAATTCAGTTTTTTTTTTTTTCTTTCATTTTCTTTTTACTATATTTTCATGCTATGATTTCCTATTTTCACTTATTCATTCC
>Ga0209489_104486_pt1 | contig 25628 bp, 8 predicted proteins | sample SiratrowhiteBW_FD_187527 | JGI IMG/M metagenome (GOLD analysis project Ga0209489, IMG submission 187527) | Root nodule microbial communities of legume samples collected from California, USA - Siratro white BW (SPAdes) (version 2) | ecosystem: Host-associated > Plants > Roots > Nodule | place: USA...
GTTAATTGTTAAAAAAAAAAAAAAACTATGTAAAACAAACTATATTCTATAATATTAAACCGTTTATCTTTGAAGGATGTGTAAGAATACATTATAATGTAAATGCAGTTTTTTGTTCAGCTGCTCGTGTATAGTTTAGGTCTTGTAAATGAATTTGAGTACTCGAAGTATTTCTATATTTATAAATTTTTTATTTATAAAAAAATTATCGTATTATAAAACTTTTTTCTTCTTGTTTTCACCAGAGATTGATAAATTATATGGTTATTATCTTCTATAAATATTACTTTTAAATTATATATAAAATAATTGTTTATCAATTGACAGTCTTATCCATATTATTAATATATTAAAATTAGATTCTTATAAATTTTCATGGAACTAATCCTATTATATTTCACAAAAAATAATATAATTGTCATCAAAATGTTGACACAACCAATAAAAAAATTAATTTCTCAAATTTACTTTATTTATGAAATTGTACAGAATGTTATATTTTTTTCTAATACTAATTCTATCGGTTTGAAAAACTGTACACTGATTTTTTACAAATTATATTTTTTAAAAAAAATATTTTAGAATATTCCCCTATTAAAGAGGTTAACGTGACTATTTAAAAAAATATATAATTTTTTTTCTCAATCTTACAAAACTTTAGAAGATAGTAATTACTCTACTATTATCTTGATGGTTTATATATGGAAGGAAGGGTTGGGTTAGTGATATTATAGTCACCCAACTTTAATACATATTTGAATTACTATAAATTAAATATTAACTTGTGATATTAAAAAATACATAAAATATATATTTTACTTATTTATTTAACTTTTTTTATGCTCTAATATATATTAATAATATGCTCTAATATATATATGTATATATATATATATATATATATGTATATATATATATATATATATATATATATATATGTATATATATGTATATATATATGTATATATTGTAATATGTATATATTGTAATTTAGCTACTTTTCTTTTATCACATGCATCACCAAGGAAATTTAAAACAATAAATATGCTAATGATAAGAAAGATTAAAACTGAAAAAAGACATTTGAAAATATTTTTATATATAATATGATGTTATAAACTAAATTAAATATTTTTAATTTTAAAAAATTATGACCTATTTAAAAAAATTTCAACCGTATTTTTAGCAGAGAAAAAAGAAAACAAAATTAATTTTTCAATAAGTTAAAATTAATTCATATATAAATTAATTTGTAAAAGCTTTTTCATATAGCTTCTTTATTATTTATTATTTATGTATAAGTTAATTTTAATTTATAAAAATATAATTTTATTTGTCTTTTTATTTAAGGAAAAACTTGTTCCATCATGTTATTCTTTGTTTATTTTGTAGATTTAAGTCTCTGTCTGCAATTCTATACTATATATGTTGGTGATTATATATGTTGGTGACTAGGATTAAAAGAATAGTATAGGAAATAGAAAAGATAAGACATAGGTGGATCTTTATAGTAATTGAATAGGACCAAAAGAAATAGGTTTATTTTTAGGATGTCTCAATTTGGACTGTTAGTATTATACATTTATTTTTAGGATGTCTTGGACTGGTAGTATTATACATGTATTTTGAAAATTTGATATATGTTTACTTACATCATATCATGGTTATAAAAATATTATGTTGAAGTTTTTATTAAATATAAAATAAAGTGAGATTTGTATTCATTTATAAATTATTGAAAAGACTCAATTTGTGTATAGAATTATATATTAAGGTGATCCAATAACAGCTTGATACTAAGTGCTTCAATAAATCTAATAATCTTATTAGAATAAGTTTCATAATATCATCTTAAAAAATAGATTTTAAAGTTAATTCAATCTTATAAAACTGACTTGTAAAGTGAAGTTTACTTTTACTTATCAATTATTGATTTTATTTATAGTGAATGTAACATTTTCAATACTTTTTAACTCATAAATAAAAGTATTTTGTTATACATCGCTTTGTTTTTGTTATTTGTTTTAATGTAGTGTAATGTTGTATAGTCATATCTAAAATGGACAACTTTTTTTTATTATACAAATGAAAAATTGTGCAATATTTTTTTCTTCATTACCACTAAGTTTTGCTAAGATGATGCAACTAAAATCGTGAAGAACTGAATTGGTACAAGACCGGTACAACTTATTTATTTGCATAATAGAAAGAATTGTCTATTTTAGATGTTACGGTGGAAAATTACACCAACATGAGCCCTCTTTTCCTATTGCTCTTGGTGTAGCATAAAACAAAACTGCATGAAATTGTTCTAGAAATACCATTTTTGTTTTGAAGTTTTAAGGATGGTCCCATAGTCCATATAGTCGACACATGAGTACCAAGTAACATGCCTTATTAAACTTGCCTTCCACGTTGCACCAACATATTGTCGGCAAATGCAAAGCATTTCACTTTTAATCACGGATCAATTTTGTTTGACTGGATAAAGTGTACGCATCTTGTATATACAACGTGCAATATGTATACAAGTAGTCATCTTCAAATTGAAAACCTATCTTTTCCCCATTCAAAAAGCAACCCTAAAAACCAAATCAAGAATGCTGAAAACAACACATGTTCATTATTTGGTGTATCCCTCCAATATTTGAACACCAGAATCATTCAACAAATGGAGTTGGTTCAGATGGCATTCATAATCAAAAGCACTCTCTTCATAAAGCTCGCCTTTTCACTGCTGCCGATTAGAGTTTTCCTTGTGTTGTGCAAGTATCATTGTGATGACATGTCATACTAGTGCAGCTATTTTCAAAGTATATCTTCGAGTCCAAACACTGATCGAATAGTTATAATAAAATAAAATTACTTTGTTTCTTTGTTTTATCATAAATTTTAGAATCTATTGGATTGATGACTAATTTTGCTCGTGATATAAACTTTTACATGTAACATGTATATATAGAGACTATTTATTTGAGATGTATAGTATAATTATCTAAATAAATCTTTGGAATTTTCGCACACTGAACATACTATAATATTAGAATTGTTGTGTTAAAAAGGGACTCTGATATAAAAATATTTAGTGATCTCAGAGGTAAAGTTAGATCTAGAGTGCTATTGCACATTTCTTTGAAGACTGTCAGTGTAAAAATACAAGTGTCTAGCTTAGTTTTAATTTGTCCAATTAGATATGGACACTGATAAGTTCATAAGGGTCAAGAATGCATTTTTTTAAAATGGTAAGAAAAAGATACTTTGGCCCATTATACCATGATTTGGGGAAGTAATGATTGCTGTGTACTCCGTGGCCATAGATTTTGTTGCCCTAAATGTCAGTCATTGCAAATTCAGTAGAAATGAAATTTCATTGATTTCATGATCACAATGACAACCAGAATACAATCCTTGTAATCATATAAGAAAGTTACTAGATGATTGCTATTGAATATGGACAAACCAAGTTCTCTCTTTTCAAATAAGCTTTCCCATATCTGAATAAAAGTATTAATATAAAACTCATCTACTTTAGCAAACTGTCTTGTAACTCAATCTAGTTTCAAAAACAAACATTAATAATATTCTTTTAAAACAAGGTAGCATCAAGAAAGTCGCTGTATCCATGCAGACAGAGCTTTTTGTAACATCAACTTCAACACGAAAAACGAACACTGACACATAGTATTTTTGTTTGTCTGTGTAACATTCAATCATTTATATATGATATGAGCCTTCTCTTTACTTTCTCAACTTATGATCCTGTGGTACAAGTATAACAATCAACTTTATATGATGTTCTTGCTACTACTGGTGATGGATCAAAGGCTTAGAACATAACTAAAGGGACTGGTATAAAGGGAAAAAATGGAAAAAGAAGCCATACTTCCTTCACAATTAACGTTATAAAATGAGAAGCAAATACTTCAATGGCTAGTATAGAAGGTTTCTTGACCTCTGGGAGCTAATTTTGAACAATCTGTTAGGTCCATCAAAGTACAACATGTCATTGGCAATTGAATCTCCCAATTGCACCAGAATCAAGTATATTCATTAGCATTCTGAATAACAAGATTACACATCAATAGAAGCCAAAAGAAAACTATGCATGATGGCATTTGGCTTTGTACTTAATTCCATATTTTCAATTGTATATGTGGTTCTTATGCCATTTCCTTTATTTACATCTCTTTCGTGGGTTTCATAAATAGGACTGTGACAACTAAAATGATTACAATATACTTAGATATGTGTCTATGGTATATACAGTGACAGTATGTGGCCTGCATCAAAAGGTAAGGACCCATTACAAGTGACTCAGATGCATATGTGGCAGTGAAGTCACCAAAACATATTTGCATGTAATATGAGAAGAGTTCTTAAAATAATTACAACATGATGCACCAATGAAATTTAACACTAAACTCACAGCTCTAGCAATTACCATATATATTGCCAACTAATCACTAAGGAAAATTACTAAGGTGACAACTATCGAGTGCTGAACTTTCTAGGATTTCTTTTGGTAAGTAATTTAAGCATTAGCATTTTTAATTAAGTTGCACACAACACTTAGAAGCATATATCAGAAGTGATAATTTCAGTTATAATTATTTGATTAACCTAAATTTGCGATTACATATTTTATTTACATTTTATCAAAACTCGTTCTTTTCAACTTTAAATATTTTGGTTACCGGAATATGACATGCATATACGCAAGTCTACACTCAAATGTGGAAAAATAAGTGAATCACGTTGGTTAAGAAAAATAGGTAATACTATTTATTTTATAGATCTCATTTTGAATGTATTTTTCGTAAACTATATTTTCATGAGAACTTGATAAATAAAATAAAATAAGATATCAAAATGATAACATTAAATATGTTGAAATTAATTAACATTTATTTAAATTTTATATGACTCCTCTCTAATAGTAATTCAAGCAATTATTGCAGCAAGTGCCAATACGGTCTTGTATTGACAGTAAGCCCAATTCAGGTGAAGAAAGGGTTATTATTGGGCCAGAATAAACCCAAATCCACATTTATCATAGAAAGAAGCAACTCCGTGTATCTGTGTGAACGGAATCTGAATCTATGTCCATTTTAACAAATTCAAATAGCTATGTTAGAAATAATGATATTTTTTCTTTTTAGTATACTAAGAAAAAAATTTATAATTTTAAGTATAAAATTTAATTAAGTAGTTTTACAGTGGACGAGGTAATAGAATTTTTAAAAGAACTACTACAAATTTTAAATTATAAAACAAGAAATAAAAGATAACAAACTTTGTTCAAAATTAATTACATATTAATTTCAATTTTCCTTCTAATAAATATGCACCACAATTGTTAAAGATTAAATAATAATAATTCGAACAAAACTATTGGAATTAAAAGTTTTGTACGAACCGACATTTATTTATCTTAAAATATATGTAATTGAAGTAATATGTGATTAAAAGATGGTTTAGATTTTATTTTATAAATTTAAAATTTTACTTATTTCTTTAATGTTAATTATATATCAACTTTAATTTTTCCATAACAAAAACATTTGAAAATTATCAAAGACTAACTTCAACTAACAAAAAACAAACAAAAATTAGTAAAATTAAAAGTTTTACACTAAAATTGTTATTTTTGTTGTATTAAAAACAAAATATGTCAATATTTATTAAATTTAATCAACTACTTTTAAAAATGGAATGTTTCAATATTTAACTACTAGTTATCTTAAAATATATTAAAATATTAAAATAATTATTTAAAAATATATGAAAATACTCAAATAGTCGTTTAAAGTAAATAGTCACTTTCAAAACTTTCAAAATAAAAAGTATTAATATATTTCAGTTTTAGAATAATAAAAAAATAAAATTCTCAATATAAAAATTTTAATTTTTTTAATTTATTTGAAGTCCGTTAATGATTAAGATAATTAAATATATATTTATCTTTATAATTGTTACTTATTTTATTAAAATAAAGATTAATACAATTAACCTTGAAGAAACAAAGAATTTTAAATTTATAAATAGAAAAGGTAAGATTTAGAAAGTAAAAAAGAAAAAAATAATCTATTAGACAAAAAAAGAATAGTAAAAACTCTTTTCAGATTTAATTACACATTAATATTCTTTTAAAAATATTAGTGAAATTGACTAAAATAAACCATAACCTGAATTGTCAATGCAATTCGACCAAAACTAATAAAATTAATTTTTTTTAATAAGACTCTTACATGCAGGATTACAAAATTCATTTTCAAGTAATTGTTTATCTAATCTATTGGTTGAGTGAGTTCAGCGTTCACCCACCGAAGCTCAGAAGAAAAAGGTTACTGCACCGGATAAACTGAAGAGGCTGAATGATTTTCACTCTCATCAATCTCTGAAGGTATTCTTCAATTTCTCTTTCCTCGCTATACATAATTCGATTACAGATCTCTCAAGATTCGATTTAGTGTGTGATAACGGAATCAAATAGAATCAATCTTCGTTGGAATTTTAGGAATCGAGGAAGAAAGGGTTAGGGTAAGGGTAAGGGTTGAGAAGGCATAGAAGGAGTCAATTCAAATGCCGGAAGAGGATTTGGTTGACATCAAGTTTAGGTTGTACGATGGCTCCGATATCGGACCCTTCAGGTACTCATCCGCCGCCACCGTCGATATGCTTAAGCAGCGGATTGTCTCCGACTGGCCCAGAGGTCTCTGTCTTTCCCTCTCTTCACTTGTCCCGAATATATAATCTTAAGATCATTCCAGAATTTTTTTTTTAATTTTCCAGTTTGCTTGATATAATTGAATATCATTGACAAAATTACTATTCTTTTGTAAAATACTGGTTATAGAAGCATTACATTAGAAAGTTGTGGTCAAATTCTTTGCAAGGAAGATGTGACCTCTGTCTGTTCAATTCAAATTGAAGTTTGGTGGCATTTCTTAACTAAAAAGTGGTGATTAAAACTCTAATTTAGGTAGGGGCTTTTACATATGATGGCCTTGTGAATTTTGTTTTGTTATTTATAAAATTTCAGTCAACTTGTTATAGTGATTATTCATGACTTTGGGTTCTTTTGTATAACTTATTGAAGATAGGGTATGACACAGGCTCTCTCTTGTTCTTTCATTTTATCTGCTGCACTTCCCCCCTTGTGTAGGTAAAACGATCGTGCCAAAGTCAGCTAATGAAGTGAAATTGATTAATTCTGGTCAAATCTTGGAAAACAACAAGACTGTTGGTCAATGTAAAGTGCTATTTGGTGAGATTGCAGGAAGTATTATAATAATGCATGTTGTTGTACAGCCATCTCTAGCAAAAACTAAAGCTGGTAAGTTCCATGAACTTTTTGTGTTAGGGAGTATATCATTTTTAGTTACATTTTCTTAAGCTGTTTCTATATTTTACCTGGTATGAAAATTAAGTAGAGCACGTATGAGAACCAATTTCCAGGAGTTTGCAGTTGGATCTGCATGATGGATGGCATGGCTTACTAATACTCTTATGGAACACCTCTGTCTCTAGTATCCGAAATGAATGATGTAGAACTGAGGGATAGTAGTAGCTTAATTAGGTTAGCCAGCTTTTTCGATTAGAGATTATGTTTTGAAATTCCCAATTTTGATCATTGAACTGGTGAAAACACTTATTTTATTGGATCAACAATAACTAAACTGTGGTCAGATAGGTGAGACTTATATAATTTTAAATATATACAATATATTTAGTAATAAACTTACGACAATACCATAAGAAATCAAGTTAGAGAAAATTTAAAATTAGCATAAAATTATTATATTATATGTCCTAAAAGATAATAAACAAGAATAACCGGCTTAATAATTTCTATCTGTTGGTGAACCTGATATGCATTGTAACTTGACTTTAGGCATTTATTTGATTAAAAAAAATCTGATTGATCAAGAAATGTATAATATACAAAAAAGAAAAAAGGTAACTGGTTTACCATTACTGGTTTTTGCAATAATTTTGTGCATCAAATTATTGGATTTCATTGCTTTGAGTAGTTGAATAAACACTGTAATTGTTATTCAAAAGTGAAAATCAAAAGCTATATCGGGCTTGTAGTTGTTCATCTTTTGATTTTTTCTCTCAAGAACTAATTTTTTTGTGTTGAGCACCAGCAGTCTTTGGTCCGGTCAGCACCATTTAATGTTAAGAAATATTCTTGTGCTCACTTAGTAGATTTATAGGCTATAACAGTAAGTAATAGAACATGCACTCGTTTCAAATATAAAATTAATGTTTGGAACAGGATTATTTTTTACAATGATGTAACATAAACGTGTGTGTTATTTATCTTTAGTCTACACAATTTGCCTAGACTCAAGTTGTATATTCGGTACTAGCAGTGAAACATTGTATTTTTGTCTCTAGATTGAGAATTTGATTCTCCCCTGTTTGGTTCATGTGGTAAAGGAAATGGTGGTAGGCTTCATTTTTTAGGTTCAAAAAATATAATGCTAGTTATGCATAACCAGAAACACATGAAAGAGGGGAATCTGATGGCATTCAGTGTTATATTCCTATTTTATGTGTGGCACAGGCCTCTACATTCTATGTATAAATAGTAACTGTATTGCTTCATAAGCTGTGCAGTTTATCATCCATGATCACCTATATGTTCTTCTGAATAATGGTTGCAGTTTGTAGGTTTGATTGTCAAGCCAAATATCCATGTAGCTTACCATTACTGCATTGCTTCGTATGGGGAAGGTAACTGTTAAGCACGGACACATGCTTGAGATGTTAAGAGTGTAGGACACCTTTTCAATAATTACACCTCACACTCCCTATGTACAACGCATGTTTAGCATTGCTCTGCCATTACGTGTTCAATTAAAAAACTCTTTTTTTCTTATTAGCTTGAACATTTAAGCGAATATTTCCATAGAACAAGATAAATGCTTTCCAATGAAAATTAATTATTTTTAAACATTTAGAAAAGTCAGATTAAATATAATATAAAAAATAGTTTCTTAGTATTGCTTTCCCCGGGCCGTTATCATTAAAAAATGTCAAGTTTAGTAAGTTGTTCTAAATAGATGAATATTCTTTTCGTGATGATACAGTTCTTTATTTTTGGGTAAAGACGCGGTACTTACCGTGTAAAATAGTGAGTGAACAATTTTACATTATTGTGAAGCTTATTACAGTTATTTATTTGGAGTGAACCTACAAATCTTGATTACCAGTATAGATTTTGTCATTTTGCTTGTGTGTGTGGCTGGTGTCGGTGGTCTTGTACTTGGGAGATTCTTTAGATTGCAAGAGACATGGGATTCAAACATATGGATCCCACTTTCTGCACCTCCACAATTTTTTTGTATTACCTCTCATTCATTCCAAAATAGGCTTTTTGGAATATAATTTTTGCATTCCACAAAGTATATTAATAAGCTTTTGGAATATATTTTTTACACTCCATAAAGTATATTCCAGAATTAATTGGAAGTGTCACAAAAAATGTGGAGGACGAAATATCCGAAACACAAATGGTTATGTTTTACTTTTGTGGTTGTCAAATATCATTACTCTTTTATTTTATCTGGTAGAGAGTATTATCATACAGCAATAGTAATAATTATTTAAGTAGATACCTAGGTTAGACAGCAGCTGAAGAGTCGACCCACAGACATTGAAGCATATATCCAGCTTCGAAGACTAAGCTTTTTTTTTTTTTTTTTTTTTTTTTATCATTTTTTTTTTTTTTTTTTTTTTTTTTCACCAGTTATTCTGTATCTTTTATGTGAAGTTGAATAAAACAACAGTTTGATATTTCCATTTCTGCTCCTCTTTAACAGAAAAGAAGGTTGATGATTCACCCAAGAAGCCTGTCTGTTCTTGTTCTATATTATGAAGACAGTTTGAGAGTTGGATAAGCGTATCCTCCTTGGAGATCAAGAGTTTCCTATTCATAAAAGTGTTATTTTAATATAGATTCCCAAACATGATTTTCTTAAAATTGAAAATACTTGTTTATATAAGAAACTTTTTTATAATATAAAGGAAACCATGTTTCTGGAATACATATTAAAATAATATTTTTATTAATAAGAAACTTCAGTAAAAGCTCATTGTATATGCCCTTATTGACCATCATATGAATTGTAGAAATCATCTCTGCCGGGACAAACTCCTTTTTTCAGCATTCCTGTGTAAAGTACGTATATAGTTAAGGTTGCGTTTGGAATAAGTATTTTAGAATTGTAAAGAAAATTAAATTTTAAGAATATCAATTGCCTCAAGTGAAATTTCTGTATTTTTAAATTTTCTTGTTTATATGGAGAAATTATTTTTATTTCATTATTAAAATTGTGTTTGGACAAAGCAGTTAAATGTCTTCATTTCTAATGAAAATATTTAAATAAAGAAATAGATTTCTCTTTTATAAAATGTTTAATTCATGATAAAATAATTAAATTTCCTTTTTTAATAAATTATACTATTTTTTTTCATAATATTTTGTTTTTGATAGTTTACATACGGTTGTAATTTGTGTTTGATGTTTGCAAAACAAGATTATTGCAATTGGTTATCTATTTAAGGTTTTGGTCTTAAGCCAAAACCAATTATTTAAAAAAAAAAAAAAACACTAAATTTTAGTTTCCGACCTTATCCACGTCCGAATAGATTTACTTCAAATATTGTGTCTTTAGCTTCTATTCGGAACTCTTAACAATGTAAATTGTCCTAAATATCTAATTTAAAAGACATCTTTGATAGCAGTGCACTTTTTAATATTGTTTATCTAAAAATATTTAACTGTATATGTCAGTTTAAATAATTAATATTACTTAAAAATATATAAAATTAATTTTGAAATGGATATGACTCCTGTGAAGAAAGAATAATATAGTTCAGAGAATAAAACATCCATCATAAAATATACTAAGTAATGTTATTTTAATTAGTTTTAGATTTCGTGAAGTATATATTTAACCCTATCATTTCTTTAAATTGTGAATTTTATTTGAAATCAATTATTATCATTATTATTATTATTATTATACATTATTGCCTAAAGTACAATTTTTTCACTTCTAATTTTATAGAGTAAATTGAAAAAACCTTATTCAATTAATCGTATTTCCTTGCTCATATTTTCTAAACTATCACCGGAAAAAAAACACCACCGGTAATTTTAACACGGGTTCTTTTAAATAAACGACGTCGTTTATCCTGACGTTAACTGGTTGATAGCCGTGTCGATTCTAACGGGTTAAAAGACGTTAAGGGTGAATGCGGCTGTTAATTTAATTCACCAAATTCCATTTTTTTTTATTTATTTTGGGTTCTGATTTAATGTTTGCGTTGTTGTTGTTGAGTTCGTTCAGTGTTCACCAACAGAAGCAGCTGAAGAAAAAGGTGACTGCATAGCAAAGGCACCGAATAAAGTCAAAAGGCGGAATGGTTTTCACTCTGATCAATCTCTGAAGGTAGCCTTCAATTTCTCTTTCATCGCCATAGATAATTCAATTACAGATCTCTGAAGATTCGATTTAGTGTGTGATAACGGAATCAAATAGAATCAATCTTCGTTGGAATTTTAGGAATCGAGGAAGAAAGGGTTAGGGTAAGGGTAAGGGTTGAGAAGGCATAGAAGAAGTCAATTCAAATGCCGGAAGAGGATTTGGTTGACATCAAGTTTAGGTTGTACGATGGCTCCGACATCGGACCCTTTAGGTATTCGTCCGCCGCCACCGTCGATATGCTTAAGCAGAGGATTGTCTCCGACTGGCCCAGAGGTCTCTGTCTTTCTCTCTCTTTACTTGCCTCGAAATCTATTTCAATTATTGGTCATCGTAATTTTTACTTTTGTTTACTGATTCCTTTAATTTTGATTGTTAATTTGTTAATCAGTCTTTGTGAGCTTTAAATTTTAATCGGATAGTTTGGTTTAGAGAGTTCAATTTATGCATGTATCTTTGTGTGTTCGAAATTCCGGGTTTCCATCCGAGTTGGAACATGTGAGTGATTGTTGAAGTTTCAGAGGATCATTTATGGCAGTGGATTGTTTGATTTTTAGCGTTCTGGGAAAAGTGTTATCCGATTTATTTTATCTTAGAAATTGGCGAGTCCAGAATTTGTAGCTTTCGTTGAGAACTTTATGTGTTGATATATTTTGAAGACTGTGATTGTGGTGTGTCAAGTAAAATTTGAATTGTATTTCCCAAGTAAAGTGAAGCCCCATCTTTAGGTATCGCCTGTGTATGAAAGAGCATAGATTGGACTGCCACAGTCATAGGTTCATAATTGATGGTTATTATTATTATTATTATCAAAGTTGCGGAGTTTCTTACTTTTTCTGATGTCATATCTGTGTTAGTTTCGTGTATTTGAAAGTGGGCTTACTGGGTGTGAAGTCTGAAGAACGAGGACAAAAGATTTGACCAAAATTTTCATTCATCCAAGCATGCAGCACTTGGTTTTGCTAAATGGAGTAAAATATTGCTGGAATGCTATGGTTATTCTATTATGCTCACTATGATGAAATGTACACATTCTACCTTCCTCAATCACATATTAATAGAAGTTAAGGATTTGGTTATCAGTTCGTATGTCAATATTGGTAAATGGTATTACACAAATCTTTAATAAGAAATCTCTTGCACTGCTGAAATCAATTATACCTCTAGAAGTTATAAGTTATGTTGAAATATGGAGAGGTTTATACATGCAAAACAAGTATCATATTGAAAGGACCAAAGCTGAACAAAGACTGGAGTATAGTTTTCCATGATTTAATAACCAGATCCAAATACGGATTGGATCTGTAATTCATGGATGAATAGGGCCAGAAGACTTGAATTGAACAAAGGTAAACTTGGTAATCTTGGCATAGGATGGCTGCGTAAGGAGTGGTTAAAACCAGTGCCCAAGGCTAGCTTCTGCCAGAAAAGTTGAGGCAAGGAAATCTGAACTGGTCAACTGTCAAGATGGATGGGATGCACTACCATCCAGTAGGACATGAGACTGAGGGCACTCTATATAGCTAGTACATGTGGTGTGCCATTGGGAGGTTTTGCACAATGCCTAATGAAAACCATCTGATTAGAATGGTACCATTAGTTTGTTGAAAGGAGGCCATGAAGGTGAACTAGATCTTGTGTCATTGACAGAGAGGAAAAAGCACACCAGAAAAGTGAACACAACTACTAATGTTGATTGGAAAGCTCTATGGAAGCCTAAGTAGGAGGGAAAACTAGATTGTGGTAGTCGTAGTTGGTGCTTAACTAACTGAAGTTTGTAGTCACTGGACAGTTCATATGGGAGAGTAGGACGAAACAAATTGAGTTCCAGATATTTTGTAACTCAGATTCAGCAATGGAAACTGTGATGGAATTGGTCATGAAGGATGACACTGGTACAATTCAACGTCGAAATTATTTGAAAAAGGTGTTAAAGAGAGAAATAATTTATTCCATATGTAATGAAAATTTTATGATATAAAATCCTGACCCTCCTATTTATTTATATTGATAATCAAGGACTTCAAGGATTAAAGGACTTCAAGGATTAAAGTGTAAGAGTTGTGCAATTGTTAAAAGTCCAACCCAACCTGATTCCTAACATATTAAGTCTCCTATACAAGAACCCATATATTCCAACAAGTTGCATATAGGTCTTTGACTCCTTCTGGCTTCTGAGAACAAATGCATTACGAGCTTTTCGCCTTGTTTATGTATTGCCCTTACTGTGAAATATAAAATGGAGAGATGATTACATGAAGTCAAGACTGCCAACATGAATTTAGTCTTTGGATCATTTTAATATCTTATTTAAATTTCCAGTTTGCTTGATCTCATTTATTGTTGTCATTGACCAAATTACAATATTTTTTGTAAAATACCAATCATGACATTAAGTTAAGAAGCATTACATTAGAAAAATGTAACTCTGTGCAAGAAAAATTTTGGCTTTTCACTTGTTCAATTTAAAAAGAAGTTTGGAGACTTTTCCTGACTAAAATTAGGTGATTAAACATTAACATTCTAATTGAGGTATGGAATTTTATATACGATAGCCTTGTGGTGAATGTTATTATATTATTTCTCCAGCTATTCAGTCAACTTGTTATGATTATGCATTTCGCTTTGGGCCCTTTTCTACAAATTAATGAAGTTAGGTTATGACACAGGTTCTTTCTTGTAGTTTCTTTATCTGTTGCTTTCCCCCTTGTGTAGGTAAAACGGTTGTGCCAAAGTCAGCTAATGAAGTGAAATTGATTAATTCTGGTAAAATCTTGGAAAACAACAAGACTGTTGGTCAATGTAAAGTACCATTTGGTGAAATTGCTGGGAGTGTTATAATAATGCATGTTGTTGTACAGCCATCTCTAGCTAAAACTAAAGCTGGTAAGTTCCATGGACTTCTTGCTCTAGAGAATATAACTATTTTTTAGTTAGGTTAGTTGAAGTTGTTGCTATTTTTTACTTGGTATGAAAATTAAGTAGATCTCATTCAGAACCAACTTCCATGAGTTTGCAGCTGGATCTGCATGACGACATTTTGGCTTGCTAATAACCGGTAGTAGAGTTATTTCAAAATCCATTTGGAACATTTCATTGTCATTTAACTGAAACAAATGAGTAAGAACTGAGGGACATTTGTTGCTTAATTAGGTTGGCCAGTTTTTGCCATTAGAGATTAATATTTGAAGATTATATTGATGATTGAACTGGTGAAAGAAAACACTTGTTAATGGTTTGTTGGATCAACAATAACAAAACTGTGATAAAATGTGTGAGAGTTATATATTTTTAATTTTATACAACATATTTAGTAATAAACTTAAGATAAAACCATAATTAATCAAGTTAGCAAAATTTTCAAGTATAAAATTATCATATTTTATGTCCTCAAAGGTTAAAAAATAGTAATAACAGCCTTAAAAATTCTATCTATTGGTGAACTTGTATGCATTGTGATTTGACATCTGTTTAGTTAGAATAATTCTGATTGAATAAAAATATGTAAAATATATATACAAAAAACCAGTTCTTCATTAGTTGCTTTTTCAATAATTTTTGATACCAAATCATAGGATTTAATTGCTTTGAGTAGCTAAATAAGCTGTATAATTATTTTTGGAAAGTGAAAACCAATAGATATAGGCTTGTAGATGATCAGCTTTTTTATTTTTTTCTTAGACATATCTAACTTTTTCTTTCATGTATTGAGCACTGGTTTTAGGTCTCATTAGCTTGCACCATTTAACGTAGAGAGATTCTTGTGCTCAAATTGGCACATTTGTAGACTAGACCAATAAGTAATTGGGCCTATATTCGTTTGAAATGTAAAATATGGAACAGAGATTTTGACAATAACTTAGCATAAACTTATTGTGTGTTTCATATTATATTTTGTCTACAAAAATTGCCTAGAAGTAAGTTGTATAATTGATGCTAAAAATTCTTAATTAGCAGTGAAAATTTGATTCTCCCCTGTTTAGTTCATGTGGTAAAGGAAAAGGGTGTGCCTCATTATTAGGTTCAAATATGAAAACGTTACTTATGTATGATAAGCATATGAAAAGGGAATGTAACGTCATTCAGTATGATATTGTTTGGAAAAATTGCATTTCTAGTCTTTAGCAACCAATTTTGCTTTGTATCTCTTAGTCAATCCATTTGCGTTATACTTACTGTACAAACTCATTTACAAAAAGAGTTCTTTCCTTTCAGCAAAGAAACCAACTCTGTTCTTTTTTTGTTCTTCGATGCCTCCATCTCTCTTTCCATTGCCAACCTCCAATTTTCATCAGCTAATCCCTCAAGAAATGTTTTTTGGGTGGTAGATAAATTATGAAATGAGACATAATTCGAAAGATGATAGAGTGGATTTTTTAAGTGCATTTTTTGGTTCCTTTCTGAACATGGTTATCAAAATCGCCAGTAAACTCACCCTAGTTAGTTTACATTCCCACATCCTCGAACCTAGTTAACTCGCATATATAATTGTCTTTTAGTAGGCTTGTGTAAAGCTCTAGCAAACTTAGTTAAAAAAATCGAGAGTTTAGTTCATGGGTTCTCTATCGGAAGTTTTTGTTTGTTTTGGGTGTTGATGTTGGGTTCTCTTATCACAACAACATATCTCTCTTGGTGTCTTCTCAGCTCCGCTCCATCCCACTCCGTTTGTGTATCTAAATCTCTTCGACACTTTGCCATCTCACAACTCCCTTTTCCTTCCTCTTCTCCAATTTCAATATAAGGCCGATGGCACAAGCTAAAAAGTAGAGGGTTAAGTCATGTTAGGGTTTTGGCTTTTTTATTTACTTCTCTCTTGCTATGTTGAACTATTGGGCTTCCATTTAAGTCCAACAACTATCTTTATGTAAAGCATAATATATCATATAATCAACTAGAGTAACGATAAAAGGATAATGATATTAGAAAAATATAAAAAATATATATAACATGATAAACTAATAATAATAACAATATTACAGTACAAAAATATAAAATTTTATTTATAGCATAATAGAATATTAAATTTTGTTATTTATAAATATTTTAATATTTTTTATGTGAAGTAAACTCTTGGGAGTTTACAATTTAGGTTTACTTTACGAAGCTCCCATGAGTTTACGTAAACTCTCAACTTTGACAAACTTGTTTCTGAAGGGGATTGGAAGATAAAGATCATCTTCTACCAATTGAGTTTCTGTTACATTTTGAATGCAATTTTCATTTTGTTCATTATCTTGTAAGATAGAAATATCTTAATTATTTTGTAAAATAGGAAGGTTGGAATCTGTTACCTAATGTTAAGGAGTTGGATTAGGCTCTTAATTTGTTGTACTAGGAGTGATCTTTAGTCTTCTTTCATATGCAATTTGTTTTTCAAATATTTGATCAACTTAGGATCATTTTCAGTTGAGGAAGGAAGAGATGTTTGTTTTGACTCAGGCACCAAAATTGTAAAAACTCAAGGCTAGGGACAAGGGCCTTAAATTGAGTTTCCTTATCTTGCAAATTCTTCTCGAGATAAGGTTGTTTGAAATAATCTTGATCTTTAAGAAATGTTACATTTTGAGACAAAAGAAATTTGAAGGAGGATGTTAACATTTACATCCCATATGACTGGAGGAGTTGGCGACAAACACATATTATAGGACTCTAGGATCTTGTCTTCCTGTCCTATGTCAGCTAGTTTTACAAGAGTGTCATCTGTAGTAGCAATTATTTTATTTCTAGGACAAGGAGAGAATATGTTTAGGGAGTCATATGATCTGTGATTCAGGAATCAAGTATCCAAAAAGATGGGAAAAATGTTTTGAGACATTTTACCCAAATGAAAGTGGAATAATACTTGAATATACCAAACACAAGTACTTGAATTTTTCATACTTAATCAAAGAAGACTTGGAGCAATAAACCCCTAAACAAAATCACTGGAAAAGCTGACAGTCACGGGAAAGTTCTGACAGCTTGCTGAATAACTTTTTGCGGAAGCAAAACCCCTTAGATCAGGACTTGCAGATTGACTTATTAAGATAATAAATGACTATTCTATGCTCAATAGAACAATTAAAACATTACGTTAAATTGTGCTAAACATAACTGAATTTCTTGAAAAAATAATAAACATTAAATTTTTTTATTTCCCACACTTACGTACCCATCAAATATAGCTTACAATTACGGTATTGCATCCATAATGTAGCTTACTATTACTGCATGTATCCATCAATGTAGCTTACCATTAATGATTCATATGGGGAAGGTAACTGCACGAACACTCCTGTTTGAGACACGTTTTCAGTGCTGCTGGCATCTCCCGTCTTCCCTAACTACTGTACAAAATATGATTGAACGATTGAGCATATTTCCTTACAGCTATTGGGACACTGGTGTTATGAATTTTTTTTTAATAAAATTTATTTTTTAAACATTTAAAAAGTGAACGTGAGATATGACAAAATATTAAAAATAGTGCCTTAGTATTATTTCCTAGGCATGTTATCATGCAAAAAGTTTACAAAGATCAGTAAGTTTTAGAAAGATGAATGTACTTTTCTTGAAATCTCCGTTATTCTGAAGAGACAAAAGTGCTTATATTGTAAAATGATGAACATTTGTTTTATAGTTTTGTGAAGCTTGTTATTTTAAGATGGTGGATACACAAATCTTAATTATGAATGTAGATCTTGTTATTTTACTTGTCTTGTATTTCTGAGATTAGTCACGTCAGAGTTATTTCTTTTAGATCCCAAGAGACTTGGGATTCAAACACAAGGTGGGCTCCCGAGCTGTAATTTTATTTTTACTGGTAGATGGTAATACGACATAGTAATAATTGCTGAAGGAGATATCTAGGTTGGACCACGGGTGAAGAGTCGAACCTCAAACGTGAAACATATGACCAGCTTCGAAGATTATGTTTTTTTTTTTTTGCACCAATTATTCTTTAGCTTTGATTTAAAAGTTGAATAAACAATACAGTTTGATTGTTGCATTTTTCTTTTTTTAACAGAAAAGATTGATGATCCGCCCAATAAGGTTGTCTGTTCTTGTTCCATATTATGAAGACAGTCTGTGAGCTGGATATGCGTATCCTTATACATCATCAATGACTCGTGAATTGTAGAAATCATGTGCCTGAACAAACCTATTTCAGCATTCCTGTGTAAAGTACGTATACGGGCTACTATATATCCATAGAAAAGTTTGTGTTAATGGTGACTTCCGAAGATGCTGTCATTCTTTTATTACAAATTCTACAGGCTTGACATTGTAACCATTGATTGGTACTGTTGTGCATCAAGTTGTGGTTTTGAATTCCAATGACTTGCGTGATATCTTATGTATCTCAGAGTGCCTAAGCACTTGTGCAGTGTTCACATTCTCATTCCATTTGTCATCCACATCACATGGATTATTCACTCTCAGCTCTGTTTCCAGGTTGAACGTATTTCAGTTAACTAAAAAGCTCGGAATGAATCTCTCTACGAACCTCCCTATCATAGTATAATGTTTTAACTTTAAAATTTGTATACTTTTTAGAAAATGTTTTTCGAAATGTATTAAAAGTTTTTGGATAATACATTCTAGAAGTATCATATATTTTAGAAGGAGGATTTTGGATATCATTTGGATTTATATAATTTGGAATTGGCTGTAAATAATTTAAATTGGTTATTTCAAAACGTCTCACAATTTCATTATGAAACAACGCTTTTTTTATTAATTTAAAATACATTTCATAATACTTGTTCCGGAACACTATTTTGAAACATTCCAGAATGGCACTTTCGGAAAGTTTTAGTAAAACTTTCCCAATGGAATTTAGAATTTGGAACAATAGAATCTTTTAATTCTCACTTCTTTTTCATGATTTGCTTTACTATACTATACTGTTTCCTTCCATCCATCATTTCTGTCCCCGTCTATTTTTTTACTTCTTCAACCTTTTTTTTCTCCATTTTCTAATTCTCTAATACAGAACTAATTTCTTTTTCTTCAAAGTTAATTTTTTGCTTTATCTGAAATCAATATTTATGACTAGCTTGGAATTTTTTTATGACATTAATTAAACCTGTACCCAGAAATAATTAATAAACAAATAGTATAGTTCAATGCTTTAACTTCTCCTTGCCAAATCACCAAAACCTATATATAATTTATATATTATCAAAATTTAGATTTCTCTATAAGAAATAATATTATCGAAACGTATATTTAATAAATTTAATTAAATCTTTTATTCTCAAATTTGAAATAATTGTGATCTTTTCTTTAAAATTTAGAGAAAATAATTTTAATCCCATAAAATCTTAAAAATACAATATAATTTCTTATGTATTAAACTTGAAAGATTAAAATAAGTCTTTTGAAACTTCATTAAATCCCTCAAATCAAACATTTAAGAACTAAAATTACATTTTAAGAGATTAAAATAAAAAACTTAAGTTTGAGAAATATTCATCCAAATTTCAAGAAGTAAATACTTAGTTAAATCTAATATGATATTATCAAAACTTATATTACAGTTTATACATGTCATTTTTAGTCTCCATTCATTGGGACGGCAAAATAAAGTTTTCATTTTAGTCTATGCTAATGAATAAGAAATAAAACCTCGGGTGAACAAAAAACAATGGTTAGGAAACAAAGTATAGGTGGAAGTGACATTCAAAGGTATCAATGGCACCCTGCCTATAGGGTCATAAGACAACTTTATGGAGACGTTTCAAGGTTTAAAATTTTAGGAGTGATGAGACTAGCAAAACTGAACATTAATAACATTTTGCATCATTTCTCTGATAGTTGCCCACAATCTTCAATTACAACCGTTTCAGATGTCTTGCCACCTCCAGAACCCACCTTCTCCATCTCCTTCACCACGCTGTATCCATCAACAACTTTTCCAAACACAACATGTTTTCCATCAAGCCACGGGGTCTTTGTAGTACATATGAAGAACTGAGAACCGTTTGTATTGGGTCCAGCATTAGCCATAGATAGAATACCAGGGCCAGTATGCTTCAACTTGAAATTCTCATCTTGAAATTTAGAACCGTAGATTGACTCTCCTCCTGTCCCATTCCCTCTCGTAAAATCACCTCCCTGACACATAAATTCTGGTATAATACGATGAAACGAGGACCCCTTGTAGTGCAAAGGTTTCCCAGATTGCCCAATCCCCTTTTCCCCAGTGCAGAGAGCCCTGAAGTTTTCAGCTGTTTTTGGGGTTGTATCAGCAAACAACTCCATCACTACTCGCCCAGCTTTCGTCTTTCCAATTAGAACATCAAAGAAAACTTTTGGATTTTTAGACATATTGATCACCACTTCCTCTGCCCAAAAGGTAATTTCTTAGTTCCTACACAGATAAAGTTGTATGACATCAGTATTTGATAGCACAGCCATGTTTTAGTTTTTTTGCTGAGAAATAACCATAATGATACTCAAACTAAAAAATGTTGCTAATTCAGAAATACTAAAAAGGGGTTGGATTTTCTTTTGGCTTGAGATACCAGAAAGACTTACACAGTTACAATATTTGCCACAGCGCGTAAATGTTATTCCATACGAATGGCAAAACACCAAATGACATTCACGGCGGCAATATTAGATGTAGCTTAGGTTTATGTTTTGTGCTGACGGCATAACTAATCAGCACAAGACCGTCCATAAGCACAGCAACGAAGAAACATCGTCAAAAAGGAACAAGTTTTCACTAGCAAACGTTGTTCCTTCAAAAGGAAACAAATCAAAAGGGATTTAATCCCTGATCAACGAAAACAAACAGTAACTAGGCTAATTAGAGAATGTGTATCATCCTCCACAAAATCCTCAAAACATGCACAGCAAGTGGATTTGAATTAAGAAGAGGATGACATTCCATTTAGCACATGCTTTGAACTCACAGACTATAATAGTGCGCTGCAAATCTTCGAAATGTGCAATGCCATACTTAGGTCGAGGTTAAAGTTAAGTACGAACAATGAAAGGGCACACCAATGGCATAAAAATAGAACATACCGGCACATGAGATTCAAGACAACCACATAACAAACATGCCGTCATGTAAATATTCACCCAGGTCACTTGAATATTTTAAAAAGAAAAGTTTGCAGATCTATTCATCAGTGTGAAAAACATTCTTAAACCGAAAACACAACTTTAAGCATATCTGAATCCATGGATTTGAGTATAACAATCCCACAAATCCCCAAAATCAAATTAAAAATCGATAGTTCATGCAAACACAATAGTAAACAAAAACAAAAAAAAAAAAAAAAAACATATTAAAAAAAAAAAAAAAAAATAAAAAAAAAAAAAAAAAAAAAAAAAAAAAAAAAAAAAAAACTTCTTTCAAAACATCGTAACCGTTATAACCAACAACTTGAAAGATGAAAAAACAAAAGAATGATATTGAATACGAAGAATGAACCTACAGAACATTGATAAATTGAAGAGAAAAAAACCATGGAAAAATAAAATCATAAGCTGCAGAAAACACAACCCAATGTAATACACATTAATATTAATATTAGGATTAAAAGTGAGAACAGTGGAAGAAACCTTACCTGTAAGAAGCTGCAGCTAAAACCCTAGCCGCAAGGCAAAAAGATCGAACAATAAATAGAGTGAAGAGAAGTGAAGCACATAGGGTTTATCCGCAGCTACAACTTTTTCCATCAGTTTACGAAAATGCCCTTTTTATTTTATGTAATTCCTTCCCTTTGTGTTCTTTTTTGCTTTTGCTGTCTACTAAGGCTCATTTTTTTTTTTTTTATCTTGCTTCTATTAATGAATTTTTAAGATCTTTTACATTCATTTAATAATAATTAGTATAACTCAATTTGTGTGTATATATAATTAAAATTTAAATATAAAATTTATATCAAACAATTATGAAATATATAGTAAACCAATATGAAAAAAGTGTTCTTAAGTTGTTCACACTTATTAAGTTACATGATTTATTTTTTATTGTTTCTTTCATATTCTATTTTTAACTTAAACCAAATTGATTAAATTTTAATTCTTAATATATTTATACATTTCAATATAGTTTTGCTTTCTAGATAAACTAAATTTTATCATTGCTATTGGAGAACGTTCGATTCGGAAATTTTTAGTTTCTCAGAAATTTGAAGATGTAAACATACATTTTCTCATGTTAATTTATCTTTAAAAATATCTTCTTAAGAAAAAAAATCATGAATACTGTTTTGACAGGTTTCTCAAAATAAATTTATATGGTAAAAAATGTAATTTTTTATTTAAAACGAAAAATTTATCAAAAAAAATCATATTATTTTTACTAAATCATTTGATAAGATAATAAATTAAATATTTTAATAAAAATAACACGTTAATTTATAATTTTTTTAAAATTTATGTAAATATTTGTGAGAATATTTTTATCAACTAAAAATAATTTAATAGTTTCTTAAGAATATAATTAACTGGATTCAATATTTTTAAAAGTCGTAGTTTCGGAATATGAAAAAAATGTCCCCCATCAAACATCCTATGAGCTAAATTTCTTGAAATAAGCTTTTCATTTTAAACAATTTGACACGCTATCATAAAAAGAATTTTTCCTAATTTTAATAATTTATTTTTGTAATTCGCTCCTACTTCAAATCTTATATCATTAAAAGAATAAGAAAACAAAATTGTGAAACTATACCGTTATAATTAAGTTCAAACAGTATTAATATTTATGTGACTAAATTTGATCTTAACAAACACGTCATATATTGATATATAAATATACTATGTAATTTCCTTAGAAAGACGCAGTAGATTATCTCGGACATGTTTAAAAAGAATTTATCTTACACTAAACACCATTCTTCAAAAGTTTAAGTATGGCCAAAATTATTCTTATTACTTCGATGGTAAAAACTTTTTTTTGTTTAACAGCCATGAATATACTTCGATGATAAAATTTGATCAAGTACAAAATCCACAAAATTTAAATCTAATCAATCTATTGACGAAAAGATAATACAATAATAGCTACAGTGAAAAAACAATTATAAAGAAAATGTCGAATGTACGTGATAATATTAATGGGTGCAATGAAATAACGGAATTGAAATAGTTCGTATAAAGAAAGGTTGACTAAACATTAGGATTTTGTTGCGCAAATAAAGATAAAAGGATAATAATAATGGATATTGGCAAGTTAAGGTAGAAGCGCAAGGCACTAAAGTTTGTGACAAATATTAAGCCATAAGGATTATAGGATTGCTTAGAAAAAAAATTTATGAGATAGGAAAGTAATGTGTTATTTAGTGCATGAAAAGATTTCATCTGTGTTGTGCCGGGTTATTAGTATTTTTTTTATGTTAATACATATTTTGTTGTATTATGTATTGTTATGCAAATTTTGGATTATGTAATTGTTTTTTATGTCAATTATATTATGGAACTGATTAGGTATAAAGTCAATTATGTTTTTATAATAAGGTTTGAAATACTCTTAAAGTGTTCATTTTAATTAATTTCATTTTTTACATTAAAAAAAATGAAGAAAACGCCGAGAAGGAGAATGTGGAAACTAAAAGAAAAAAAATCATATTTTAATTTTTCAAAATATTTTGCTATTTTTAAATTTTTAACATTTTACTTCTGTTTTTATCTTTACTATCTATTATAATTAGTTTAATCCTAAACATGAATTAATTAAAATAAATAAATTATTTTTTAAGTTTACAATTCAATTAAGTAAATATTTAATACTTTTTATAATTAAGATAATCACACTTAATTTTATATCATTTTAAAAATAATAATAACGTATTTATCTATGAAACATTATTTCAACTGAACTGTTACATATTGGTTTATATTAGTTTTAAACTATATTAAAATGAAAAAAAAATGATTATTTTTTTGTATTAAGCACAGTTCTAATATATTATAATCAGTAACTCTGAAAAATACAAAGCATATTAGAAATATTGAATTAAAAACTGAAAATACTAGTTTATTCAATTTTTTTCTTGCTGCAACTATCTGGATTCAGTTCAAACATTAGGTATTCGCTGCAATGAAATGGAGGATCAAGCACAAAGGACAGAGGCAACAGAGAGAGGAAAAGAGAAGGTTGTGGCATATTTGAAGGAAATGATGGCACCACCTTTTAAGGGCTGGCCATCATTAACCAGGCAGTCATTGTTGGCAAGGCGTCTGAAGATTTTAGGGTTTATGACAGTCGCAGAAGAAAACATGCCACAGTTAAGATGAATCTTAGAAATGGTGCAGCCAAGGCAAGTATTCGTTATCTGAACTGTGTATTGTGGAGTTCCATTCGGAAGTGAAACCGTCGGACTTTGGCTTACTTGTATGCTGTCCTTGCTGCACTTCTCCTGTATCAAAACTCTTTTGCTGCTAGATTCTCCCATTACAGAGCCTGCATGGTTGGAAAAAATTTAGTGAAAGTAACCTATCACTCTCTGATGTCTAGAGAACTATATAAATATTTGTAAGAATGTTTTTAAAAGTATAATTGATTGGATTTTATGATTTCTTTGTATGAAAACTGTTAAGAGTCTGATTAAGGTATTAGGTTTTTTTATATATTACTTAACTTTTCAATTTTTACTAAGAATTAACAAAAACGTATTCTTGTTATTAATTTAAAATATTATTCATATTTTAAAATATTCGTTTCTTATAAATTTTGAAAAGATTTGGTAACTTTTGATGCTGAACAAATAAAGAGAGTAAAATACTACATTAATCAATTTAAACAATCAACCAACAACACCTTGATGAGAAACTATCGCACCAAACAAGAACCCGCAGGAACAGAAATATGAATCTGAAAAACGCACCTGCAACAAGAGCGAGGACACCGAGGATGAACAAGGATGAATGTAGTACTGCCATTGAATTAACACGGAAAGCACTGAAAACACCAAAAAAATGATCATTATCATCTTAGGTAAGAAAATGAAAACAAATCCATAATATCTCATTCTCCCAGACTATACACCAAAGGGTTATTACAGTGCCAAGAGTGCAGAAAAAAAATAAACAAAAAGATAGAAGAAGAATGTAGGAAGTTGAAGGGACGAAAATGGCAAAAATATGACAAATAGGTTATTAAATCATAAAAAAAAAAAAAAAAAA
>Ga0209489_104489_pt1 | contig 25625 bp, 11 predicted proteins | sample SiratrowhiteBW_FD_187527 | JGI IMG/M metagenome (GOLD analysis project Ga0209489, IMG submission 187527) | Root nodule microbial communities of legume samples collected from California, USA - Siratro white BW (SPAdes) (version 2) | ecosystem: Host-associated > Plants > Roots > Nodule | place...
TTTTTTTATATTATTATAAATTTATATTTTTTTTTTTTCTTTGTAAATATATATATATATATATATATATATATATATATATATAATTTGTTTTTTTTTTAAGTTTAAGTATAAATAAGTATAAGTTCAACTGTTGTGATTAAGATAAGTTTAGTTATTAAGTGTAATCAATATTTTGGCAATGACCAGTTATTGATAAAGTTGATGAATATTTACCAATATTAAGGTGAGAAAAAAATAAATAAAAGTAAAAAACAATTAACATCATGGATCATAAATATCCAATGATTTTTTATTTATATAAATAAAATATTTTAAATTTAAGATATAGAATTAAAATTATTCTTATTTTGATGAAAATCATTTATTTTAATTTTTTTATGCAGTCTGACAATTTACAAGAGTGCTTATCACCTGTGAAAGAAGGACGAGTTATATTTTATGATGTGGGTGACGAAAATGGTGATGTTGATGATGCAAAGAAAGAAACATATTTTATCTTTAAAGGAAGTTGTGTGGATGAATTAAAAGATAGATTGAAAGAAGAAACAGGGCTTGATGATATTTTTGTGTGCTGCCGCAATCCATTCACTGCAAAATTGTATCCACTTCGTTTACAATTACCTCCTAATTCTAGTGACATGCATGTAGTTGTGGTTCCTTCTTCATTCGAAGGTGAGTTTTTTCTTTACCTATTTTGTTTTAGATTGAAGAGTTCTAAGAATACATTCTCTAACGCACTCCTCTTACATATTATATCTACTATTGGTTGAAATTTATTAAAATAAAATAAAATATATAATTGGGAGTACTAAACCCATATACAAAAGATCAAAGATCCTAGCTAGTATGGTATATTTTATATTTTGCTACTTGATTCACATAAAGCATGAGCACCACCTAATATCAACTCATTCTAACACGTCTTTTTGTTACCAAAAATATCTTATATATTTATGAAGAATTTAAAAGTTATATTTTTTTACTATTCAAATGAATTCATTCTTCATTCATACATTTATTCCCACTCATCTATGTTCACCTCCCCATATTATTTACTTCCACCTACTTTTGTTTGGAGATTGAGAATAATAGTATATTTTCTTGGTAGACTCTATATTTGTCATCCTTGTTTCTCAAAATCTAACTTTAGTCTCATTCCTTACCTTTTTACTATTCCATATGTATCAAACTATTTTATCAAAGTATGTTTTTCACACATTTTTTTCTCAAATCCTCAACCATATTAATTCATTTCTACCTCCCTCCCCTTCTAATAGATTTCTCCACCCTCCATACTTTACATATATATCTTCCTTCCACATAATGCTCTCTTGTATTTATAGTTTTCATCTCCATTTCCATGTAACACTTCATTGAAAGATATTATATTTTGGCCAACATATCTTATTTCAGAAGATTCGGTGTAATTTTCAATTGTTCTCCTCATAAGAAATTAACACGTATCTGAGTTAATTTTACACACCATTGATATTTAAAAAAAAAAAAAGAGATAGAATAAAGGCAATGATGTTAGAATGGAATTCATCAGACACAACCTACTCATGTGCGATAAAGTTTTATGTTTCCAAAATGTCAATCTTCTCTTAGACTTCTATATAATTGGATTCCATATTTCCTTTCTTCTAGGATTATTCCCTATTGGTATGCTTATGTATCTAAAAGGTAATGACAATAAAGAACATTTAAAAAACTCTATATAAGCTTTCCATTTTTTCTTTTTGACCCCAGATTCACCAAATTTACTATTGAATATTTACTTTGAGTCTCAAAGTCAATTCAAAGCTTCTCATAATCCCTTTAATCACTTTCAGATTCTTCCACGTAGGTTCTCTAAAAGAAACAATGTTGTTCATGAATTGTATAATGTTTACTTTTACCTTATCTTTCCCAACCTTGTACCATGTATAATTTTTTTAGTCACGACTTCTCTCATGAGTCCACTTAGACCTTTCCTCTACAGTTTTGAAAAATGTGTAGTGGATCTCCTTGTTAGGAATCCAAGTGCGAGTCTAAGTCCCACATTGAATAAAAATGAGAAAGTTAAGCAATATATAAGAAAAAAAGACCCATAAGGTTTTGGGTTAAAGGTGGTGTCATTCCCTTATGTTTGTTTGGCTCATTTTTCCTTCTTGCGAGATCTCGCCGGTTACCCTCCAAACATGATAACCATTTCTCTTAAAATCCCTTCATCTTACGCATGTAGACTAAAAAAATCTTAATTCATTGAATCATAAACTTTCTCAAAGTCAACTTTGAACACCAAACACTCCTTTTTATTCCTCCTAACATTACCTATGACTTCTCACCACCAACACGCTTTCTAACATGTTTCTTCCTCGTAGAAATGCACATTAAGTTTGATATATAATGATTGGTAGCACCTTTTTTAGTCTCACTATTAGAATTTTTGTCAACTCTTTGTAAACACATTTGATTAGAGAAATAGGTCTATACTATCGTAATACTTTTAGGTTCTAGACCTTTGAGATCAAAGTGATGAAAAATAGATTTATCCCTCTTGGAAACTCATCACTAGAGTAAAATTCATGTTGGCATTTTTTTATTAAACTACAAAACTCCTTAATAAATTTTAAATTATCCCATCTAGTCCTAGATTTTTTGGATCCACGTTTCCACATAACTTCTTTAACCTATTATGAAGTAAATTCAAAGGTTAAATATAGATGTTCTCATCCTTAAGTGTTTTGAACTACATTCCATCCGAGAAAGGCATGATTTTCCTTTCCTAAAAAATCTTCTCTAAGAAGAATTTGTTTACTTCCTCCTTGACTTATGTTGGATTATACACCTAGTTGCCTCCACTAAACAAGCATGTTATCTTGTTTTTCATCATTTTTCAGTTTAAGATAGGATGAAAAAACTTACAATTGACATCCCTTTCTTTAATCACTTCATTCTTGCCTTTTGTTTACTTATTGACTCATCATATCTAGCAGCTTGCCAAAATTTTTTGTGTAAGTCTCCTCTAACCCATCTATCATCCTCTTTTAAACTTTGTATTTCCTCTTTCTTGTCTAGATCATTTAGCTTCTTAGAAATCTCTTATAATTTTTTTTATAAATGTTTTCAAATTCTCCATGTTGCATAGTTTCTACCTCCTTTTAACTCTTTTCTTTTCTCTCTTAGAATATATCTTATTGTCTCTTATAGTATGTTTCCTCCCACTAATCATTCACCTCATCCTTGAACTTCTTTACCTCTAATTGGCAATCTATAACCCTGAAATGTTTAAATTCTCAATTTTGAATTTTCCCTTCACTAGGATAGCATAGTGATTCGAAATATTCCTATCCAAAACATGTTATACACTTCCAGCCTAAATATTTATCCACTCAATAGATACAAGTGTCTTGTCAATCTTGCTTTTACCTTCTATTAGTTTCATACCAAGTAAAAATTCTATTTTTCAAAGGTATATCTTCAACTTCTTTATCACCAATGAATTCATTAAACTTTTAAGTTTTAATTTAACCATAGTCATTTTCTCCTCTTATTTCATTATTGTTTCTAAGATATTTAAACTCACCTATTATATATCAAACAGGGAAAACACATGTTTCATTATTTTCCTTTAACTCTTGCCACATGCTTAGTTTTTTTGTTCGTAATGATATTATAAATATATATTTCCCAACACTATGCTCTTTCTCTTATCTTTCCAAACTCTTTCAAGTCCAATATACCTTACTCTCACCCTGAGATATGGTGTTCTTAATTCAAAAATCTCTTAATTCTATACACATAATTTTCTACTAGAGTAATTCTCACCCAAACTCATTATTCCCTTACAAATTTTGACAAAATTTCTCCCCAATGTCTTCCCTTTTTGTTTCTTGTATACACAATACTTGTATCTCAATAACTACGGGTTCACATCAATATCCTATTCTTATTTTGTTATAATTTTTGATAAAATTTCAACCAGTCAAAATAGGTGTATTGTTAGTATTTCTCTTTATCTTTTGAAACTATTTTCTTGTTTAACAATAATTTTCTCTAATTATTATAAATATTATTTTTTATTTAGAACACGATAGAGTGAAATGATAAACTAAGAAATCAGTAAAATGGGCAAATTCTCCTCAATCTTGATTACATTTCTAAGTTTCATACTTATCTTTCTACAATTTGGACTTTACTATTTTTACTATTATAGTTAATTTTCTTCTTTATCATGTTTTTTTTTTCTAACAATATCCTTGTTTGACTAAAACGAAGCACCAGCCGAATGATACAAGGAGGTGAAAAGAGGTGAAAGTTTTTTTAGCAGTTGAATGCTCCAATAGTTGTGTATATGCATATTTGTTGAATTGAGTCTACATGTGTGGATGAGTACAGTAATCATTCAAACACCATGAGGCAACAATACCATCCAAGAAGAAGTGAAAATTTCAAAATTTTTGAAGTTGTTGCTGCACTTGGTTATTTGGAATGTAATGCAAACTGATAAGTAATGTCTTTTTCTTTACCATTCTTAATTAGGAATTCCATTGCTTCTTGAAAGAGCAAATTATTGTCTTAACTTGGTATGAAGTTGTAATCATTCTCGTGATAGACTTCTCACATTTTATTCATATTCCAATTAAGCAAAAATGTGTATAGCCTAAAAGTGCATATTAATATTTTATAGAGAAATACATTGAAAAAAAATCATATGCAGTGTTTGAACAATTAGAGACATAATACATAAGACATAGACACACTTTCATATGTGTATCCACATGAAAACTATGTTTACCCGTAAGTTAGATACGAATAATCACTGTCCACATACAAAATTTTTCATAACTTAAATCTTATAACAATATTTTTGTAACAATCTTTTAGCTTAAATGAACTCTCCTTTCAGTTCAAAACAATTTAGATATATCTATTGATGCTTGTAATTGGATATATATGTTGCATTAAGATACATATATGATGTCTTGGTTCAAATAATTTAGTTTTACCGTGAATAGAAAGGAAGAACAACCAAATTACTTACCATTGACTTGTAAAATAAATCTTATGTTCGATAATGATTTTCTTATAATAAAACTTAGATATATGTATTGTTTTTTTGTTGTTGTTCAATTATATATTAAAATGTTATCTCAATTATTACATAATATTTTATTATAGAAATAACACCTACAACAATGTACATGTTTTGTTTTTACTTTTGCAACATATTAAAAAGAATTAAGAGGAACAGAGTTTATACTAAAAATCATATTCCAATAATAATTTTTTTTTTCTTGTGATTCATTAATTAGTGCCTTTTAGACACCAACTAGGATTTTCCTCCTTTATTACATTCCATTTATTTATTTATTTTAGTTAAATATGATTGTCTTATAAGATTCTTGAAAAGTTTTGAACTAATCTTTACTTTATTTATGAATTAAATGTAATTGATATATAAGATCTTATAAAAATTTTCAACTACGAATAATCCTCACCTTATAATATTCCAGTATTCGAAAAAGTCTTTAATCCTAAATAAGGAAGAGAGGAAATTACTAGTGCATTTATATAAAAGATTCCAATATGACTTTCAAAAACAATGAACGTGTGATTCTGATTTGTGATGTTACTTCATTTTTTTTATTTCTACTTAATAACACTAAAAGTCATATTATTTAGATTCCTAATTATGTATATTATCTTTCTTTTTAATATATTTTTACTACTTACATATGAGTCATGCATTTAATTATATTGGATTATTTTAAATGTAAAACTAGACAATTTTAACTTCTAACAACTAGAAAATTTTTATTTGATATATATATACACACACATATATACATATATATATATATATATATATATATATATATATATATATATATATATATATATATGTTTAATTAAGGTCTTTCAAAAGTTAAAATATGTATGTGTAGGTTACTGTTGTTAGTTATTTTATAAATTTAATTTTTTAATATTAGTAAAAATTAATATTAAAATGAAATTTAGACTAGATCACTAATATATTTTAGATTTTTAAACTAAAAACTTACTCATTTAAATTAATTATAAAATAAAATTTTATTAATTTTACTTTTTATTTTTTTACTTGTTATTTTGGTTGTTTGACTTGTCTAACTAGCTCTAGATAGGATGGACGAAGGTGTATATCATATTTTTACTCGTTTTTCACAAACTACATTTTACAAACTAATTTGGTCAAATTTAATCACGTTATTATAACTTAATAAATTAATATGAGATTCTAGATATCACTTTTAAGATAAAATCTTAAGAGAATATATTTATAGTATTTATGTTTATATATTGTTCTCCTTACTAATTTTACCAAGAAATCACCTTGTACCCATGCTTAAATTCCTAAGATCTATGTAATATATTATATTATAACTAAAAAAAAATTGGTTTAGGTTAAATATTAATTTATTTTTAGTAAATATATTAGGTTAAATTAAGTTTTTGAATATATAAAAATCTTGAATTATATAAAGGTTTTAAGCAAGATAAAAAAATTATAATTTTATGAAATTTAAATAACTACTACATATTAATAAGTTATATAAGTATTATAAGTTTTAAAATATATATTACAAATAATAAATAAATATCCTGTCAAACAATTTTTTTTTTCAAAGGCTTCAACTTTTATCTAATTGATGTGTTTTTATAAATATTTAAGCATGGCCTATTTGATAAATATATTAAGTCAAAATAATTTTGATTGCAAGACTTTTATAATGTGATGATGATATCTCTATTTTTAGTCACTAAAATAATATTAAGTGCAAAAGTAAACTAATAAGAAAAACAACTAAACCTTAAATTTGTTGGTCTTCAGTTCTCCCAATTGAACCAATTATCATTGACGATTTGATATAGTATATAAAAAGTAATCTTTTAAGAGATTATACAAGATGTAAAATTGGCATTAAACTTAAATAAATTAGTTTTATTCTGAGTAACATGTAACATGTAGTTATTACTTTTAATTATATTTTTTAATGTTAATTATATTATTAATTATAGGATAGTTGTTATGAGTAAAAAATGAAGTTGAAGAGTGTATTTTGAAATTATATATTATACTTAATATTTTATAGAAAATTAGAAAAAAAAAATTAGTTGTATCCTTCAAAATAAAAATCTATTATGTTCTTACTTTTTTTCTCTTTTCAAAAAGAAAAAAATTATAAATATTTCAAAATAAAAATATATTGTGTTCTCACTTTTTTTCTCTTTTCAAAAAGAAAAAAATTAGAAATATTTCAAGAAAAAAATTAAAAATATTTCTTACCTTTCTGATATCAAATAGTAACATGAATGTTATAATAGAAAATAGTAATATAAATTATTATTGTTATTATTACTATTATTATCATGTTATTGTTATTATTTTATTTATATTACTACTACTGTTATCATTATTAATATTATTATATATTGGCTTCAGTTTTGTCAGTAAGAAGTATGATTGCTATACAGTGATTAAAACATGCTGCAGTAGATGTAATCTAAACCTGTTGTTTTTCAACAATAAGCTTGGTCTCTTTTTGGTTGGTGGCCTTATTAAGTTATGTAAGGTGAATTAACAGTTTCTTACGTATTTTAGAGACACTGTACTGTTCTTTTTCTCTTTAAGCATAATTGTTATTAGAACTTGAAACTGAAATTGGCTTGGCCAATTTGTTCTCCTTTAATATGTTTCTTTTTGCCTATTGCAAAAGTTGCCAATATGGGTTTATGATGTTTTAATTCTTTTAGAGGAATGAAAAGACTACAATCCTAACCCCAATAGCAATATTTGTGCATAAATATAGCAAAATATAACAGATATGTATTTGTAAAAGGAGTCTATTAAGGAAAAATCCATGGACACCTATCTTGGTAGAGGAGAATAACTAACTGAGATGAAGAGAGGAGAAAAGTAATAGATATCATTGGCATGTAACATGACAGGAGAGAGAAACAGAATAAAAAATAGTGTCAATTAAATGTTTGGATTGTCAAAGTGTCTATAAATCAACCCTAAAATAGGAACTGACAAGTGAACTATTCAATGACTATTCCTTACTTTGGTGCTCAAAAAGTAAGATTAAAGAAATCCTAAAACGAAAGAGAAGAAAGAATAGCTAGTTTAATTGAAAGACAACACATGTACAATATTCATAAATTATTATAAACAACTAGGTTTCCAAATCACAAAGGAAAGGGATTTTTGCTGCAATGATTTATCGCTTTGGTTCACCCCATATCTTGCTTTCGAAAAATTCACCTAGCATTTGCTCAAGATGTTCGGGAGAATATACCATGTACTTGTAAGGATTTTTGCCATTCTCTATCACGGGCCTGAAAGATTAAATACATCTTCATCACCATAAAAGCAATAAAATTTGTGAGAAAATTCGGAAATTGAAAAGAAAAAAAAATATAGTCATAGTTCAATAGCTGTTTTCAGTGTTGTTCTCCCATCACAATTAAAGTTTTACTTTGACAATCAATCTTGTCCTTTAGTGCAAATCTTTATTATGCCGATCATCAAAGTAAAACTTTCAATTAGAAAACAACTATAAAATCAATAAGAAAATGCTTCTAATTTTGTCCAAAAATATATAGCTTAATTGAAATGTACCCAAAACGTTTAAGGAAAGATCTATATGCAGGCAACAAGACTTCAGCAACAGCCAATCTGAGAGATTCACGCAATTCACTGTCAGGAACAGTCCATTGAGATTGCCTTTGATGAATCTCTTCAATTTGATCGTTAAATGTCTTGAATCTATCTTTAATCATTGTTCTAGAGACTCCACTATTGTTGTCCCCTCCTGGGACAGTTAGGCATTGTAAAATCTACAAGATCATCCAGCATTCTATTAATGAAACCGTAGTCATGCAAACTCAAAGTGAATTTAAAAAAATGATTTATATTAACATAATCATCACTGATTTCTGACATAATACAAGATATTTGAAAAGATGGGATGGTATAGCATAGAAATAGAATGATTTTACAAATCTTTTCTCAATATGATATATGTGGTTTTTTTGGTAGCCACCCCTTACCTAAAACAATAACATATAAGGCAAGGCAGATACAAAGAATTAGTAGTTCCATAAATATAATTATCTACAGAAAAGAAAATACTTATTCATGATTTATTCATAGTTTATTTGCAATTGAATATGGAATACCTAAGCATATAATTTATACTATATGCATATATTAAGCTATAAGTTAACATAAAGCAATACAAATTAAATTTATGTAAAATTTAAATTAGAAAATAAACAACCAAAAGCTAAACAACTTTAACAATCCACACATGGACCTTTATTCCCGTGACTTTTGTCTCAAAATACTTTTTTAATAAATAAATACAAAAAATTAAAGAAACTAGTTTCTAGGGTGTATCATGATCCATTTGTTTCAAATTCGGGGAAAATATTACCCAAATGGATTAAATAATTTGATTTAGGTTGGTCAATAATTATTGAATCAAACTTGATCGATAATTTAAATGTTTTAAAATTAATAAATAAATAAAAATCTATAATAATTTAATTATGAATTGGTGCATTAACAAATTAATTGGATCATTAGATTCGTGCATTTTAAAATATATAAATTGAAGGACATCATATTGAATACTATATGGAAGTTAAAAGTTAGGATGACGTATTTGGACAAAATTTTATTGAATACTGGAATAAGAAATTAAGCTGATTCTGTAATTGTAACTAAATCATATAATTAGTAAATATTTACTTTGTTTTAGCTGTGAGGATAAGGTTGTTCAAGTCTTCAGAAACATTAATGGGCCCTAGAAAGGTCATGGGAAAGAATCACATATGTATAGGCTTGAATTAGCTGTATTTGGGGTAGTATTGCGTTTTTTATTTAGTTGAAGCTTTGTGTGAAAGTTATTGTGTGGTATTTTATATGTATATAATTAGGGTATGGAGTATATTCATTAATAGTTTAATGTTTTTGTTGAACGAGAAGTTTTGTTCTAAACTTTGTGTGTGTAACCTGTTTAGGAAATCAGACGAAAGAATTAGATGTTTTTCAATATATATACATAATTCAATGGGAATTCTCTAGAGTTTATCAAATTTGAAGAGTGAAACCTTTGCCCAAGAAATCCTTTTATACTGATTTGCATGTTGTTGCACAATTCTTCTATGTATTTGCACCCAGTCATCCCCTAACATATCCTTTGCCTCGGACCTACAAGTACAATATGCAAAATGGAATTGGATCCAATTTGAAAATCAATCTTACAATACTTTTAGGGTTGGAGTATACTTATATAATATTCTTTGCCGATAAAAAAAAATAAGGGTAAAACAAAAAAAAAATAAGTAATCAACTAACCTTCTCACAGATCTCACTATGTAATGGATGTTATTCATAAGAAACAACTGGGTCAATGCTGGATCTTTGTATTGTTTTGATTTTCCATCCAAGTTAGTTTGGAGAGCCTGCATAATCCTTGTTGTAATAATTGCCAATTGTCCTTCCGGATCATTGGGATCAAACTCTTGAAAAAGTTGTTTTAAGGTTGATTGATAACTGTGTGCATTTAGAATAAAAACTAAGATAGTAAATTGTAAAAACAATCAGATCTAAATCCAATTACATTATCATAGGAAACCTTTATGAAAAAATAATTATTTCTTGAAATCATTTTGAAGAAAATATTTTGGAAGTGTTTGTAAAATATTTCGGAAAAGATATATAGCTAATTACACAAACACAAAAACAGTTGAAGGAAAAAAATTGCGATATTACTCACTCATATAGAAACTTTACGTAATTGATCACGTAGCTAGTTAATGGGTGGACAGTTCCATCCATTACAGTAGTTTTAGTGGCATCTTTTTCAACTGCTTCCTCAAAATCAACAAAGGTTTCTTGGGCAGTTTGAGCTAATCTCTTTGACAAATTCAATGCAGCTTCTCTCATTTCAGTGCATGCTTTACTTTCAAAAAGTATCTCAATCTACATCATATACCACCCCAATAAAAAACAGTGAAAATATAAATATAAGAAAATGACATAAAATTACAAACGAAGAAAACAAGTATATACAAATTGTAAGAAAATTCATCTAAATGTTAAAAAGATATAGATTTGTAATACTTCAAATCATTAGAATTGACGATACATTTTCCTTTTCAATTAATGTCAAATAGGTTTTCATAAAAACTAAATTTATATGAGTATCAGTTAGAGAAATATAAGAAATATATACAGATATAATCTTACAATATTTTAGAAGATGTTTTAGGATTTATTCTTTTATATATTTTTATTTGTTTTCTTATTTTATTATTATCTTTTATAATTATGATGATTGCTTTTCTTCTTATTTTGTTGCTGAATATAATATAATAGATGTATATATTAGAAATTAAAGAAACCACTAGAAGAGTTAATTGTTATCGGATACTGAAAATTATATAATAAAAAAATGAATGTTAAATTTAATAGGACTTATTATAGGCTTAAGTGACACGTCATTTAATACTATAAAGAAGGATTTGTATTGTAATGGAGATATATAATTTTTTTAAAGAAAAATAAGTTTTATTTTTAGATCTTTATAAAGTTTTGAGTTACAAGAATTCAAATTCACACTTCTTTATTTATTTTTTTAGTTGAGTGTAGTATCAATTTCTTTCCGTAAACTAAATATGGAAATGATTCACTTCCATTTTTTAGGTATTTGGTAGATGCGGCGGCTCCAAATTTTGTCCAGATCCAGTACCCCAACTTTTTAATATATGCACTACCTTTGTTCTAAATCTACCAGACTGACTTTGTCCCAGATGCACCGACCCAACTTTATATAGATTCTTATATATTTTTTTTTAATTTTTAATTGTAGAGAATGAATTGTTTTATTGTAACACGTTAAAGCTTAGCAAGCTTCATTAGAATATTTTAAAGCATCTTTAACTGATCCTTTTGGATTTTTTTCTATTTAAATTTATTTTCTTATTTAAGGATCTTTATTAAAGGAATATCATTATAGTTTTATAAGAACATTTGTCTCTCTTTCAACCTTAACATATTTTATTTCCTTATCATGCATTATGTAGTTTTTCCACTTACTTTTTTCTCTACAATTTTCTGACAGGTTAGTTAAGAAATTTTTTAACTAATCAATTAGGATGACATGCTATCTTTCAAACAAAAAATCTTCAAATTGAATTGAAAAATCACAACTTCAAAATAATTTAAGAGTGTTCCAATTTTCTTCTTAGAAAAGGATGATTTAGAGAACCTAAATACTATATCAAGCTCCTTATAATAAAAGTTATTTTAAATACAAACTATAATTGATGTGTATAATTCTAGCATAAACAAGTATTGAGATATAAACTTTATAATACCTCTGGTTGAAGCTCTCTCATGATCTCATACATGTCTAGAAGAACAAATAATTTCTCAGGTGACCTCTTGCTTTTTGCAATAGCCTCTCCGAAACTAAGAAGCATAGCCACACTACTAGCAGTGACTTCAGCAAAACATTGAGATTTCAGAGAGTCCACACCATCAAATATTTGATCACAAATTTTCTTCTCTCCCGAAATCAGCAATTTGATCTATTCAAGAAAAGTTAGAAAAAATGCAAAGAGCAAAACAAGTAGAAAACAAATTGAATTCATCTTACAGCAATCCTCATGTAATGAATCCAATTCCCAATCTTTGCCTCCAAAACCTCCCATTGCATTTTTTGAACATCATCCTTACTCAACCTTTCGACACCTAACTTCCTAAGACTTTGTTCCAGGACTGTAGCTCTGGTATCTCTAAAATTTGGAACGTAGATCATAAACCAAATTTGACAAAAAGAAATTCAAGTATATTTATAGTTTTAGACACATATGCATGTAACTACTTGGCCATTTGATTATATGGAAAGGAAAAAAAAAAAAAAAAGATTACCTGTAGATTCGAAAAAGTTGTTGTTGATGACCAGCTTGAACCATTTGTTGTGCTAAATCATGTAGCAAAGGTATGACTCTAGGTGGAATGAGAGTTGGAAGTGCGAAAGTGACAGCTTCTGAACTTTGTTTTCCAGAATGGTTTTTTCCTCCACCCTCACCTTGCTTCCCAGAATTTGAGGGCCTTAGAGAGTTTGGTAGGCACTCAAAAAGGCGATCAGGTTCCACAGGTTTACTGAAATAAAAAGCTAATTTTATAAAAAAAAAATTATAATGATAGACTTATTTTACTTTAGAGTCCAAAAAAAAAAAAGCATCTTAACTGAGATAAAATTCAAGGAAAATACTTAACGAAGAAGTTGAATACTACTTTTAATAACGCAAATACGTTGAATACTACTTTTAATAACGCAAATACGTTGAATACTACTTTTAATAACGCAAATACAAGTACACAGGAGTTTTGGTAATTATGGAAAAGATTTTAAAAGAAAACAATTTCAAAATTATTGCTATAAGTTATTTTTAACTATAGTTAAAAACTTTTGTTCTCATGGACTACAAGTTTGTGCTAAGAAGGAATGAAAATAAAAAGGCAAGAGTGAGATATAATATAAACATATACACAGGTGTATTGATAAGAAAAAGAAATTCAAATTTGAGAAGACCAACCTATAATTTGTCAAAAGATGTTTGAATTCCTCTTCTAACTTGGAGATAGCTTTGGCAAGCAAGCTATTAGCATGGTTGATGACAGTCTCGCTACATTTGAAGCTCTTTTTACTAGTAAAGAAACGAACATTTGCCCTCAACTGATCAATTGCTCCTAAATAACTTTCTAGATCCTCGTGTGGCCCTCGAAGTATTTTAGCCTCCGCCTAACAATTAAATTTGGATGGAAATAATGAAAAAACATTATTAATCACTACTAACTTAATTTAATTGAAAAATCATAATATAATAATTATACTTGTACACAATCCAAAAGGACATGTGATTTTAGTAATAAAAGTATAATTTAAAGAAGACCAAATTGTGACAAAAAAAAAATCTAAAGTTAAGAATCAGACTTTAGTTTAACAAAACACAAAGGGTGGTAATGGAATCAAAATGAAAGTTAGTGCTTATAATTATCAAATTTGACTTTGTACAAGCTCGTAAAAAATTACCTTAATTGGAATTATTTCCTTTTTATTTTTTATTTTGTCAAATTTGACACTTCAAATCAAGAAATTATATATGTGGTAAGACGAAAATTAATTGAAAATCAAGATAAAAAAAACAAAGACTCACCATTCGTGTCTGGTCGAATTGCGTCAAAATCCCCTCTGCTGCTTTTAGAGTCTTATCAATATTATCATGTGCACTACGAATTGAATGCGTTTTTATCTGGCACAGCATATGAACCGAAAAAGAAAATTAAAATAACAATCTAGTTAAGTAAAACACCACATAAACTCTAAAAATGGGAGAAGATGGTAAAATAACATAAGTCTTTAAATTTGAGATAGATAATTTTTCCCTTAAATTTTTTTAAAAAATATTTTAATCCTTCAATTACTAAAATATGATTTCAGTATTTAAAAGCTAAATTTAAAAAAAAAACAATTTTAATCTTTTAAATTTAGTGTTTAAAAATTAAAATTATATTTTTAAAAATTTTGAGAAATCAAAATAAATTCTTTTAAATTTTAAGGGATACAAAATCATAATTATCCTTAATTTCAGAGACTAAAAACACAATTTCTCAATCCGATAAATTTTTCATAGAAATCACGATTCAATTCTATTTTATCGCTAAAATTATCCTAAAAATAGTATAGTTATCCTAAAAATATCGTTTAAAAGATCTATAATACAATTTTTTTAGCTATTGTGTAATTTTTTTTTTGTATAATTTTATCAACATGATCATAATTTTTTTAAAAAAATGTTGTGCTTTTATTTAGTAACTATTTTCACTAGTCTATATAAATTTGATAAAAAAAAGTTAAATATTGATGTATTCTTTTACTAAAATTTTTAATTTATTCTATATGAAATGATTGAACAAAAATTGTCATTAGCTGTTTTCATGTCACACACGAGATGGCATATGTAGTAAGATTTTTTTATTTTTTTTTTCCTGTCATGGCTCAGCTGCATTTACAATAATAAAATAAATTTTTAATTCAGTCAAGCAAAAAATATGATTATTTTTTTAACAAATTTCGTATTTTAAATCCATAAAGTCAGATTTGTATCTCCTGCCAGAAAATTTCTCCAGAAAAATTGTATCCTCATAAACGAACTTCTACAATGAGAATTTAAAACATTCCTTGCATCACTTAACAATGAGAAATTTAACAAATACACCTCTTAATTTAAACGCATTTTATTGCTATAATCGGAAGTGTGTGATTCACGTGATTCATAGTTTCTGGCATTGAAAGTGACACACGAGCGCGTACCTGAGTTGGACGCATGGCGGTTTCGAGTGCGGAGAGACGATGATCGAAGGAACCGAGAATGGAGACCATGTTATCGGTGATGGTCTGGCTCTTGTGAAGTGACTCCTTCACGAACGTCGCTCTTTGTCGCAGAGCGTCCATCGCTTCCGATATCTCCATTCAGATCGATTTTCTGTTGATCAAATTCCAAAACCAAAACGAAAACGAAAATGAAAATGCTCATTCGATGCAAAAATTCTGAATCCTTTTTTGTTGCTTCGACGTGTGTTAGTTTCTTTCTATTCTCACTGTGTTTCCGTGCTCCTCGCTAAACGGTTAAGGCTACTGTGGGACCCTTCTTTGTTTTAATGTTGCTTTCTCTATTTTTTTTTTCTTTTCTCCATTTTCACGTCAATTATTTTATATTTCGAAAAGATTAATTATTAAGAAAACTGTTAACTTGTTTAATAACCTTTTCTTTCATTGTTCTAATTTTTTTAATCTCCTTTTAATATCTTTAATTTAATTTACTTTTTTCAAAAAAATTAATATATTTATTTTTCTATCTTTGTGTTACATATATAAAAATGTCTTAAATTTATTTATCTAGTAACACGTTTCTTCCAAAGATTAATTTTATTGTAATTATTGTTGGTTTAACAAATTTTGGTAAACAGTGAACTTATACTTTTTCAAATGTGATTCATTGTTACAACCTAATTTATAAACCTTAATCGGCAATTGCTTCTTGCACCCAATTAATTGCCTTCTGTATCGCATCAAATTTTCAAAATGACAGTTCTATCCTTCTTAGTTTTAGGAAGTGTACGACGTGTTTCGGAATCATTATTCCGAAAAAAAAAATTTCGAGACATGTCTTACGAAATAGATTCTAGAATATATTGTTGGAATATGTTTTAAGAAATAAATTTCGAAATATATTTTCGAAAACTGTTTCCTTTAAATATATTCTAAACATCTCACTTCGGACTGTGATTTCCATAATTCAATATTCTAAACATGAAAAATAAAAACACTTCTTAATCAAAACAAAGTTTTCTCATTTAAATTTAATCCAAATCTTTTTTCACTGCAGTCAAGCAGTCAAAACGCAACAACAAAATGAGATGCAAATGACAAAATGCCTTCTATCCTTTTTTCTTCATTTATAAAGTGTAAGGAGTAATTGATGGGTGCAGGAAGCAATTGTCACCTTAAATGTAAGTAAAGGATAAGTATGGTAAATAAACACGTTTATCATTAGACAATTGCTTCTTACACTTCCAATTGTTTCTTGTATTTTATCGGTTATATAATATATCACAATTGTTTTTGTCAGAAATGGACAAGGTGAAATTATTGTAGCTGCATTTTTTGTAATGGTGGTGGTGGTGGTGAATGTTAGTGGTGGCGGGTGGTGGAAGAGAAGGTTGTTTGACAGCATTTTGAGGTAAATAGGTTTATGTTTGGATGTTTTAATGCTTGTTCTAAGGATGCAGAGAGATTGTCAAAATAGGTTGGAAGGGATTTTGTTATGGAAAACGAAATCTGTAGAAGGCTTCGGGGGTGGGAAATCGTCTTACGGAAAACTATTTCCGTAGTGGTGCAAGGATGGGAAAAATACTTACAAAAAAGTATTTTCGTAGTAGGGATGAAAGTGAAAAAGTAATTTATGAAGAAAGTTTTCCGTAAGAGAGGATTTCAATAATACAAAACCTTCTTACAGAAAACGTTTTCTATAATACAAAAATTTCTTACGAAAAACATTTTTCATAATACAAAAACCTCTTACGAAAAATATTTTTCATAATACAAAACTCTTTTATAAAAAACATTTTCTATAATACAAAAATCTCTTACGGAAAATATTTTCCTTAAGAAATTTTACATCCCCACAACCCAATCTTTTTTCACAATATTCTAATCTCTTTTGTCTTGGTTAACAAGACTATAAATATTTATTCACATATCCTGATGGGGTAGGAAACAAATGTGGTAGTACAAAAAGCAATTGCTTTATCATTATGAAAGCAAATGAAAATAGGTCGGCTTAGGATCTAATTTATCTTTTTTGACAGGTTGATGATCTTGAAGGCATTTTGTTGCATTTCACACCACATTTTCTACTCATATTTGATACTATAATTTTTTATTGCTAATTTTCGTCATGTTTATGATTTTTTTATTTATTTGAATGTTAGTTGAGTTTCATAATTTTTATGTTAGTGGATTTAATCAGATAAATTTCATGCTTTTGAATTAGTAAAAGGTCGAATGAGAATTGTTTTAAATGAACAGTATTAACTCAATTTGGAAAGGAAAAGTATTACAGTGAATCATTTAAAAGATAAAAATGTTTAAAAAAATTAACAAAATCATTTCATTAAAAACATACAAAAGTAATGTTATTTATTAAAAGTAGAAGAGAAATAAATATTAGGATTTTACTAACAATATTATTAACAAAAGTCAAAAAAAAAAAATATTTGAAAATTGGAAGAAATGTTAGTATTATAAAGAAAAAAATGTAAACTAGATTTCTTTTGTCATAATTATATAGAGTAAACATAGGATTGTCTATCCAAAAACATAGGATTTTGTCTATCCAAAAACAAGACATAAAAAAGTTGCAAACTTTCGAACAAAGGGACCCAAAATTTGATAGCTGTGTGAGCACATCACATAAAGAGGATTCACACAGCTTGAAGAGCATTTCCGATGTGTTAGACTCTGCATATCATGGCAATGAGATGCTTCGCACGTTCTGGACAAGGTAGCAACTCTGTCTTCTCTCTCGGCTTCTCCTCAGTACTTCCTACCTTTCACTACAAGCGTACCAGACTAAGGGAAAGGAGTTGCACTACCCATGCCATTTGCCATGCTACGAAGGTAGGTACCCTTTTTCATTTTAATCCAAAGTTCCAGTTTTTTGAGGAAACAAAACATTATTTTGGTCTCCTGTAGTGTGAACTGAAAAAAACAAGTTCATGGGACGTCGAACATGTCTCTAATTTTTGTCATTTTAATCTTTGAATAAATGTAAATGTTATCGCTTTTAGTCACACAAGTTTTTAAATTTTGGCTGAAGTAATTGACAGTATACTTTCAAGATTCGTTTGTAAAGTTTTTCTTATCTACAGATACCAAGGTTGCGAAATTATACCCTGTCAGACCCAAATGATGTTTTCCCCTTGTTTTCAAAAGACAACTTGGAACGGTGCTATAAATGATTTTATTGATGGTTTCCAATCTTATTTCGATTGATGAACTGTGAGAAATGAGATTATAAAAGTATAGAAGCATGAAAAATGATACATAAACACCATATGATGGTAGTAGACACGAAGAGAGAGTATGAGATGGAAGAGAGAATAATGTAGATATGATGTGATAATAAAGAAATAGAGAACAAATGACGAGTGTTAAACGATATGAAGTACAGAAGTGTGAAAATGGATGCCCGTATACTAAGAGACTTTGTGAGAGAAGGAGACAGAACAGCAAATAGGGTAAGACGTGACTGATGATATGACATGATTAGAAGAAAGAAATAGAGAAAGAATTGTGAGTGTTTAACAATATAAAATATAGAAGCATGAAAAGTGATGCATGGACACTCATACACAAGTAGGTAATTGAGAGTGAAAGAGAAATGGTAGAGGATAGTGTAAGATAAGATTGGTAATATGATGTGATGAGAAGAAAAAAGTTGAGAAAAATGGCAAGTGTTTGATCTGTTGAGGTATCCAAATATAATTATTCTTGATGTGTTTATGATACTGTATGAAGTTTTGTCTTTGTTGTAATCAACTACGCTTTTGAGCGCCAGTTAATGTGATTATGACTCCAACTCTGTCTGCTTTGCCGTGAAGTCAAAGGAGGAGCTGTTGGTGGTTGTTGGGGGTGGAGCAGCTGGGGTCTATGGATCAATTCATGCTAAGACTGTGGCACCCCATCTTAGTGTCGTAGTTATTGAGAAGGGAAAGCCTCTCTCTAAGGTTTGTGTCATAGTGCCATCATGCAATTCAATTTCTGTTCAATATTGTTCTTCTCATTGGTAGTGTCTGCAGGTGAAAGTTTCTGGAGGAGGACGGTGCAATGTGACTAATGGCCATTGTGTTGACAATATGGTAGTCCTGCTCTCCTTGTGAAGTTAAAAACATATATGTTTTCTTGTGGCATAGTCTGTTAACTGCATTTCTTTCCTCTGAGGAATTAATAAATTGTCAGTTTTGGATATTAGTCTTGTTGCGTCTTGCATCTAATTACTTTATTGGATTACCATGATGGAAGCTTAAATGTTTTGAATATGATTAGTTTGTAGATTTTGGCAGAAAACTATCCCAGAGGTCACAAGGAACTGAGAGGATCTTTTTTTAATATACATGGTCCGGTGGATACAATGTCCTGGTTTGCCTCTCATGGAGTGGAGCTGAAGGTTGTCCTGTGGAAAACCCCTCATTACTTGTTTCTGTTTCAACTTTCAAGTGTACATTCTGATTCATGATTAACTGCTCTTAGGTTGAGGATGATGGCAGGGTGTTTCCAGTCAGCAACAGCTCTTCTTCTATAATTGATTGTCTCATGTCCGAAGTGAAGCAAAGGGGAGGTATGTTGTCCTAGTATGTTTTGATTTTGGCTGTTTATGTAATGTTTGATTGGGTTGATGAAACATTGTATATTCAAAAACAACTGAGTTTTCATTTATCCTATATGTCCATTAACCCCCTTCTGTCACTTACACAGTTTGACTCTTCCTCTGAAGTAAAATCCTGAATCCAGTTAAAACATTTTTATAGTTGATAATTCATGCCTTTTCGTCTTTTAGTTTTCTCTGAATTTGAAGATTAGTTAAATGTTCATAAGCCAAAATGTTACTATATGGTTATAGTAGTATAGGCAGAGATTTTAATCTGAGGATTAATAGCTTCCAGTTCATCCCACATGGGTATAACAGTTATTCATTGTCTTAAGCACACACACATTATATATGAAATGTTAGATGAGACTTGGATTTTTTCCAATACACTTTCAGATCTAGCACTATTGGGCTTGATATGGGTGTAACGTTGTGAGTATCCTTTTAATGGATCTAGAATAAGCTTCGATATCATCTTACAAAGTAGTTTTTGGTCTAACTCAACTCTTAAAAACTGGCTTTTACAGTAAGGTTTATATCTTCAGTCAATATGGAACTTGAGTTTTTTCTAATAGAAATTATACGCATCCACTTCTTCTGTTTGTGTTTTACACTCACTTGATTTCAAGATTTCCATGAGTTACATTCAATTTGTCAATGCTGAAATATGTCTTCTCAAATAGTTTCTCTGCAGACAAGAAAAACTGTAGCAGCAATATCTGTTTTATCTACTGGCAAATTCCTTCTCGAGATTCAGCAGCACACATCTGTTCATGCTGAACGAGTTCAAGCTGATTATCTATTGATTGCTAGCGGTAGTAGTCGTCAGGTTGTGGTGGATAATTGATTTATTTGAATTAAGAGGCATTAATCATGTCATATTTTTTTAAACCAGTTTCTTTCTGTCTTAGGGTTATACTCTTGCATCTCAGCTTGGTCATTCAATTGTAGATCCAGTGCCAAGCTTGTTTACTTTCAAAATAGAAGATTTGCGTTTGCGGGAGTTGTCTGGGGTAAAGTATCAATTTGTGAAGTTCTTTCTGTATGAGATTAAGAAACGTGAAGTTCTGGTTCCTTGCTTAGTACTTCACCATTCACGGTTTTGGCTTCAATTTGATCACTACATGGAGTCATTTACATTCTGTTCATTTACACAGTGCAATCTTCATTTGGTCATCATGTTATATGTATCAAGTAGGGAATTCAAACTCATTATTCATGATTAGTACTTATAGAGTTGTTGTTTCTGCATAAATTAAGCTTCTTTTCTACTCCTTTATATTTGGTTTCCTTAACTGTCAGGTTACATTCCCTAAAGTTAAAGTGAGGCTAAAATTGGATAGTGTCCAAAGGAATATACCTAAGCTAACACAGGTATGCTTTGTTGATACCACAGATCAAAACTAGTTTACCCCGGTGCTGTTATTACCACAGATTAAAAAGTGAAAAACATAGGTACATGATATTTTCAAATTTTAGGTTGGTCCCATGTTAGTTACACACTGGGGGCTCAGTGGACCTGTTATTCTTCGGTTATCTGCTTGGGGTGCCCGTTTTCTGTTCAGTTCAAGTTACAAAGGTAGGGAAAATCTTTCCTGATATGCTGAGTTTGGAAATTTTTAGAAAATTGAAATCAATTCCTGTATGAAACTTGTTGAGATAATAGTTTAGGATTTCAATTCATTTACAAATCATTCTGTTTAATATTTTCTAATGTTTGTAACTTTTGGTAGGATTTGTAAATCATTTTCACTCTAGCAAATTCTTTTCTATTCTGCAGTGTTCCAACATTTCCATTTTCCTATTACAGATATTGTTATAATTTGGATGCAGGCAAACTTTTTGTGGATTTTGTCCCTGACCTGCATGTGGAAAGTTTGAAGTCAATTCTTTCCCATCACAAGCTTCAATATCCGGTAAACTATGGCTCCTTGTGCTCTCTGCAAAATTCTACAAACCTATATTCCATTGAATTAATTTGGACGTGGAAGGTGATTAAGTGGTTTTGTTAATGGGATCTTTTCTTAGTATGTTAATGTTTCTAGCTTAAATCCATTTATCTTTCTCAACATTTTATGGAACTTGCATGGTTAAGGATAAGAAAAAATTGGTTTGGCTTCATAATTGGAAACTGGAATGTCTAATATGAGTCTGCAAAATGGGTTTCTGCATGTGTAGATGCACTCTATCTAATATTGTTGATTCAGTATAAAGTTGTATCAAGACAGCCACAATCATGCTATAGTTTTCTTCTTTCTTCAAATTTTCTTTTAATTGAGTTTAGGAACTTGCATTAATTCAATGTAAGCAGCTTGATCAAAGACTATTTCCATGTAAATTTCGACCATCTTGAAATTGCAACCACTTGTGTTCAAATTGGTTCCACTAAGTTGTTTTGCTTATGCCTTTGCAGAAACAAAAGCTACTTAATTCCTGTCCTCCTGAATTTGGCATAACAAAAAGATTTTGGAGCTATGTGCTGGAACGACAGGTTTCATAGCAATCCCTTTACTTTCATTAAGCTTGGTATTGGTCACTACTTTTAAATTGAAGAACTTAGTCCTGCAAATATATGAATTTACTCCCTCTTCATGCTTAAACATAGCATCTGATAATAGTGTTTTGCTGCCAAGAATTTGATAGAGGAACTAAATTCACTTATTTTCTAGAATTGGAGGACTATATCCATTAATTTGAAAGTGCAGAGATTAAAATCTAGTTGGCTGAAAATATAGGTTGCAAAATTTCATTTTTCTCTTTTTATTAATATAGAGTTGTAACTGAAAAATCTTGACAAATTATATAAATAATGTCTATATGTAGGGTTTAAGTGGAGATGTGTTGTGGGCTTCTATCTCAAATAGTTCATTGATGTCCATAGGTTCTGTGTTAAAGAACTGCATATTTGAAGTGACAGGCAAGGTAAGGTTTCTTATCCTTTCTTTAATGTTACTTAATTTTGTTCATAAATTCTTTATTTAACATTTCTTCTGTCCTATCAAAGGGTCAATTTAAGGATGAATTTGTTACTGCTGGTGGTGTTCCCTTGTCAGAGGTTCTCTTTCTTCACTTTTTCCTCCTTCCTCCTTCCATTAATTAGAAACATTATTTTAACTGAATATTTCTTTAATTTTTTCTTAGATTTCGCTTAATACAATGGAGAGCAAAGTTTGCTCACGTCTATTCTTTGCTGGAGAGGTATATCAAATCAAACTTAAAAATTGTCTTTTATTTCAATTTTTGAAGAAGTGAGAAATGTTATATGTACAACAATTCATGCTGCAGTTGTTTGTGTCTATCTCTTTTGTACATCATTTATCACATATCAGAATGATTAGAGTCTTGCTAACCTATGCCCTTAGGTACTAGTTAAGAAATTAAAAGGAGAAAGTTTTTATTGGAAATTATATGGAAGTGTATTAAAATGTCATAGGGGAACACATTTTTCTCTGCACTCCAATAAAAACTATAAATTGTTGCATGTGTATCACATTCTAAACATTCTAAAAATGTTTATTTTTCAGATACTGAATGTTGATGGGGTAACTGGTGGTTTCAATTTCCAGGTAAATAAATACATGATGTGACTATAGTAATGAAGGCTTAATTGACATCCAGCAATTCCAGTTTCCTAAGTTATTAATAATAAAGTCTTGTATTCATACATGTTGAATTGTTCAATTCTTACCACCATGAATAACACATTTTTTGTCTTTGAGGTATATTCTTGCTGAAATTTCTCTTCAACTTCAGTTGTCATTGGATATTCTTGTGCTTTTATGTTGCCCCCATATTTGACGTATACGTATTGCTTAAACAAATAGCATAAGCCCTGTGGTTATTCCAAGTATATACTATGTACTATACAGTATAAAAGGAAAATCCATCAACCTATGGTGTCATGGTAGCTAGTAGTAAAGTATCTCATGAAATTGATGGTTATTTCTAGTGCAATGTCTCTATTAGTTTCTTTAAAAACTTTATTTTTGGTGGGGGGAGGGAAAGGTTTTGCTATATTAAAAAAATATTTTTTATTTTGAATAGCTTTTCCAAAATTATGTTTGGCTTGACTTTTTCTTGAGGAGAAAAAGTCTAAAAAAAAGCTTGGTAAACAATACTAAGAAAGTCTTATTGGCACTTAAATGAAATTTTATGTTTCTTTTTTCTTTTATAGGAAAATAATGGACAGAAATAACTAGGTTAAAATACAATTTTAGTTTTTTTTTTTTTTTTAAATTGATCTGTTATTTTGGTCTTATTTTTTTTTCTGTGACTTCAGTTTTCAAATGTAAAAAGGTCACAATTTTACATTTTTCTTTTTTTTATTCTAGTTTAATTGAATTCTAGACATATGATTAAGAAATAGTTTAATATACTAATAAAAGAAATAAACAAAATTAAGGACTGAACCAAAATTATCAATTTTGTAGAATCTGGAGCTCAAAATTTTAATTTAGCTAAAGGAAATATTGTATTGTTTTTAATAATAAACACATATGCTTCAGTATGTGTATACAGCATTATAATTTAGCATAATTTGAGGGTCCAGTTTACCTTAGAACCATGGAATCATTCACTTTGGTATAAAAAGGAAAAGGAGAACAACTTTATGACCAATTGATTGATGGTTGATGGTATACTCAAGAGTCAACACTCAGCTTCTTCATCCATTTTCCTTTGTTCTCTATGCAGAATGCTTGGTCAGGAGGATATATTGCTGGAAGCACTATTGGTAGATTAGCACTTGGATCTTGTGTAGGTTTAAAGTAAATGCAAATCTGCAAAATTGCATGCTTTTGTTGGCAACTTGGCCTTTCTCTTTTGGGAGTCAATTAGGACAAGTACTGCATCTTCCTTTTTTAGCTTAAGCATAGTTTAGTGGATGGGATTTGATACCAAAAGTTCTTGAAAAATTAGATTCTTCTAGCAAACAAAAAATATACTTTCAACAATCTAAATCATACCAAAGGAGAAAACATAAATGCAGTATCCACTCATTGTACTGTTCTTTAATTAAAATTTGATCATTCATATAACAAAGGTTTGTATTAAAAAGCATGTCTTAAAATGGTGAAACTTCAATTTGATTCTATAATAATTAAAAGGGTGAAACTAGAGTTCTGTATGTGTGTTGGTTTGTTTAAGTCAGTACTTGCATAAATCAGCATTGCATGTGAGATTCTTTAAAATGCCTCAACAATGTGTTTTACAATTTTAAGCAAAGTTAACATATATTAATTTCGAATTATTTTTAATTTAAATTATTTTACTTTTTAATTGCCTTCATTTGATAAGAAAGTTAAATCTGTTAAAGTTTACTTTTTTTATAGAGTACTCTAATTAATAAATAAATAAATATTAAATAATATTTAAATATTCAGAAGTTGGTTGTGTTTTTCATTCTCGCAAGTCAACGCTTTATTTTGGGGGAAGTACACCAAACATATTTCAGTAAACATAATTCTTCACTGTTTTGCTTAGGCATGACATAATTCTTCTTTGTTAAATTAATTAGGATTATTTTTTATTAAACAACCATTATTTCGATTGTTTTCAATGTCTTCAACTAGTCTTTTTTTTTTTTTTTT
>Ga0209489_104490_pt1 | contig 25623 bp, 14 predicted proteins | sample SiratrowhiteBW_FD_187527 | JGI IMG/M metagenome (GOLD analysis project Ga0209489, IMG submission 187527) | Root nodule microbial communities of legume samples collected from California, USA - Siratro white BW (SPAdes) (version 2) | ecosystem: Host-associated > Plants > Roots > Nodule | place...
ATCCAAAGGAGTCTCATTTCAATGCTGCTAAAAGGATTCTCAAGTATCTCAAAGGGACAACAAATGTTGGCTTGTGGTATCCAAATGAAGCTACACTTAATCTCAAAGGATACTCGGATTCAGACTTTGCTGGGTGCAAATTGGACAGAAAAAGTACAAGTGGCACATGCCATCTACTTGGAGCAAGTCTAATCTCGTGGAACAGCAAGAAGCAAGCATGCATTGCTCTATCAACTGCTGAGGCCGAGTACATTGCAGCAGGGAGCTGCTGTGCTCAAATCTGTTGGCTGAAACAACAACTTAGTGACTTTGGTCTTAAAGTCACAAAGGTACCCCTATTCTGTGATAATACTAGTGTCATAAATCTCACTAAAAATCCAGTGCATCATTCACGAACTAAACATATAGAGATTAGGCATCATTTCTTTAAGGAGCAAGTGAGTAATGGTATTTGTGAAATCAAATTTATTGAATCTGAAAAAAAATTGGCAGATTTTTTCACTAAACCACTTGCTAAGGACAAATTTAATTACCTAAGAACAGAGTTAGGCATATTGAATTATTCAAATGTTGCATAAGTCAAAACTGCTTAATACTTTTGCTTACTGTCATCCAAATCAGTTTATACATGTTTGGAATCAATTTATTGCGGTAAAAAAATTGACTACAGAAATTTTGTATTTGCTATTTTGTCTTTTATGCGATAACTCATGTGACCTGAGCAAAATGAACAAATGAGGATTTGAAGAATCAAATCCGCTGGGCAGACTGCTATAAACAGAGAATCTGCAACCGTCGTTCCAAATCTCGCTCAACGTGCCTTTATTTAGCCACTAAATTGCCAGCTGTCCTCACTTAATAGGAAACTGAAAAGGTAATATCTGTACACAGCAGCTGAATCGGCTAATTTATGCAAATTTCCATAATGAAACCATCATGTCCCATTGACGTATCAGGTATGCTATCACTTACCCAAAATTGCACAAGAGTGAATTCAAAAGGTTTTGAAGTTGTGACATTTGGTTGTGCCTATTGTGTGTGGTTGTGTTTGCCTATATATGTTAAGTTGCACTTAGGCATTTTTGCATAAGTATTATGCATTCACATACTCCAAAAAAATACAAAGCTCCAAACCCACTTCTCTGCAAAAGTTCTTTCATGGCCTCCCCAAGCAATCCGAGGAAGCGAACCAAAGAAGCCGCTAGTGCTGGTAGGCACATTGACACTCGGGGCCATCTTGAAGGGTGGTTTGCTAATGTTTGAGACAAAGGAACTGAGGCGAGTATCAACACTTACCTGACCACAGTCAGCCGAAAAGTCATCAACACTCCTAAACATGTGAGTCTGGACTAGCTAAAATCAGAGGAGTTGCTGGATGTTGCTGAGTCGCTGGAGTTTTAGGGGCTTGAGAAATTTCTCGGGTTAACAGGGAACATCTATCCAGACCTGACTAAGGTCTTCTTCACCAACCTAAAGGTGAAGGGAGATAGATTCGAGTCAAGGGTGAAAGGAGTCATCATGGATATCACTCCTGAAGTCTGGGAGACTGTGACTGGTCTCAAGTGCGAAGGATTGAAGCTGGGAAAGGGAACCATTGAAGGCCTTGAAGAATACAACAAAATCACTTTCTACAGGAGTAGCTTAAGAAACCCACAGGCTGCTGGAAAAGGATTCCAGGTTGGCGGCCTTGCTGTTTATCCAAGGATTTTGGCATTCATCATCGTGTGGATTCTCACTCCACGGGGACACAATCATGCTGTGTTGCATGAGGAAGATCTCATTTTGATGAACTGCATTATGAATCAAATAAAAGTGAACTAGCCATCCGTGATAGGAATGCAGTTGGAAAAGGCTAAGAGGCTAATGGATTACAGAATCCCGTATGTGGTTCTCATATCAAAGTTCATTCAGTACTTCAAAGTGCCTAATGAAGGAGAGTTGATTGAACCGGTGAAGCAGACGTTTGAGATGAACACCACCAACTTCAACAAAATGGGGCTGATAAAAGTAAATGGATAGTGGAGGTTTCCAACAGAGGAAGATGAGGAATCAGAAGAGTCTACTGATGCTACTACAGATGCTCCAGATAATGTTGACAGTGGGCACCTGATGCTGAAGTTGGTGAAGACAATGCTGAAGGGGGAGCTACTGATGGAGCTATTGGAAACACATCAATGGATATTGAAGATGATACTACGGAGGAAACTGACAAGAACTCGGAATTTACAAATTTTGCACAAGAGATTTTGAACAAGCTGGAAGCAATTTCTACTGAACAGAAGAGCAACCAAGAGATAAATATAACTTGGTTTGAGAATTTGGAGCAATAGGTCGAAACTGTGTTGGATAAGTTGGCCACAATGACTGCTTGGAATGAGGTACTGGAGTAAAACATGCATATCATAGGCATTTTCTCCCATTTGATGAATCCATAGGGGGAGAAATTAGTGTGTTTGTGTGTGGCCTGATCTGTTCTGTGTTTGTTTTGTTCATGTGCTGCTGTTATTGGTCTGATGTTAGAGTTCATGTTAATGGTTTCTGATGTTTTGAATAGGTTTACCTAAGTGTGGGTTTACCATTTTGATCAGGATTTATTCCTGTTGCTGCTGCTGTTAAACTAGTTCTATCTTAGTTAAGTTCTGTGATTAACCGTTCCAAATGATGTAATTTTGTATTGTTGGTCTGTGCTGAAATTGAGAATACATGTATGATCATGCTTTGACAACAATTATTAATGAAAGAACCTGGTTTTATGTTCTATGACAGACTATTGCTTTCATGAGTTTATTTTACGCAGCTGCAGATTGTAAACCACTCACACACTGGAATGTCTTCATCAAATAGTGGGAGATTGTCAGTATTCTCACAATACTAAAGGATTTGATGAAGTCATGCAAGACATGATCAGCAAGCCAAAACAAGCAAGTGGAAATGTGTTCTAAGCTGTGTCTTAGTGTGAGTGAGTATGATTGGCCGAGAAAGAGAACCTATGCACTTCTAAGGAGAAATTCATTAGCACATGGGTTAAATGATTTAAATCAAACCATAAAAAGGTTTTAACTTTAGTTAAAAACAGTTTTGGAAAATAAAGTACTGAACTATTATGAACTGATTTCAAGTTAAGCCGAATCAATTTATTCATATCTGAGCATAACTGAATTAACAGTTTGGGAAAATAAAGTACTGAACTATTAAAAACTGAATTCAGGATAAGCCGAATCAATTTATTCGTGCCTGAGCTTAACTGAATTAACTGTTTTCTAAAAATTTGGTTTGAGCTCTTCTTCTATAATACAGTGGGTTTTTCAAGTGCGAAAAACAAGAAAAAGAAAGAGAGAACAGAGAAAAGAAAGAAGAGAGATACATTTTTGAAAAACACAATCTTCTGAAATTCATTTGTGACAACTACTGTGAGAGATTTGCTGTTTTCATAAGAATCATTTTCGAAAGAGGGCTTTTACTTGAAGAATCAATTCTGACTAAAGTGTGCTACTGGGATTCTTCAAGACTGTGTACAGGCCTTTCTTTCTGCGTCAATCAGGGAGTTTTTCTAAACCCTTCTTGATCCTGTTTGAATCAAGATTTGAGGTGTTTTCATTGTAATTCTGTAAAATTCATTGAACGTTTGTACTGGTTTGGGCTTTAGAAGTAAGCCTGTGTTTTCTGCTGAAATTGATTGGAAGCTGCGGGGAGCAGTAGATCAATTTGCAGGGTTCTTGATTTCTACGGGGAGTAGAAATTGACTGGTCTGGGCTATAGAAGTTAGCCTGAGGTTTTCTGCTGAAATTGATTGGAGGCTGCGGGGAGCAGTAGATCAATTTAGCAGGTTTCTGATTTCTACGGGGAGTAGAAATTGACTGGTTTGGGCTATAGGAATTAGCCTAGTGTTTCTACTGAAATTGATTGGAGGCTGCGGGGAGCAGTAGATCAATTTAGCAGGGTTCTGATTTCTACGAGGAGTAGGAATTGGTTGATTAATTGTATGTGAACAATTAATTGAGTTAGTGGAACTTTCTTTGCAAGTGATGTAGAGAAGACTGGACGTAGCCCTGTGTGGTGAACCAGTATAAAATTGATTGTGTCTCTTCTTCTTGAACCCTTTTCTTATAATCTTGATTTGTTCTTGCACTGCACATTGAATTAAATTGAAAGATTGAATTAATTTTTGGTAATCTTGATAAAACTGGTTTAAGTACTCTACTGTATATTGATGTGTGCAATGTAACTTGAATTGTGTGTTGATTCTGATTATTCTACTGTAGTTGTTCATGAAATCTTGATTAACAGACTGTTTTTTTTTCAAACATTGTATTACATACTGCATTAACTGGAAATTGATTGCATTGCTGGAAAATTTAATAATCTGCAATATCACATATCAGTTTTAATTCTGAACAAATCTGATCTGAAAGTTGTTCTGTAACATTAGGAATCTGAGTTTCTGCATACTTAAGAGTTCATTACTGCAGTGTGATTCTTGATACTTTTACTGCAAGAATTGTGTATTTGATCCTGTGCTAACATTGAAATTAACTGATAATTGACTTTGGCTGAATTACTGTAATACTGCAGAATTGGTATCATTGTTGTGTGTTCTTGGTGAAACTGAATAATTGAATCTGCATTCTGAATAATTTTCAATTCTGCATCAATTACTCGTGGTAGGAAACTTTATCAGATTTATTAATATTGATTGAAATCAGTGTAGTGTTGTGTTAGGAGTTTTAAATTAGTATTTTGTAATTATGTTCCTCTCTGCTCTCATTCAAATTTGTAGTTGTGTATGATCTTGATCTGAGTGTAATATTGCTATTGGAACTGTGTGAATTTGATCTGATTAATGTGCTGCTGTGAAATTGCAATTCTGTGTGATTGAGAATCTGTTGTGTGCTTATATCTGTCAGTATAACAAATTGATTCATTCATGCCTTGAATCAATTTATTTCTTTACTGCACCCTATATCTTTAGCACCAAGATTCATTAAAGTTTTTCAGATTGCGAAAACTATTTTCAAAGGTCTAAATTGGTTAAAATCTTTCAAAGTTCAATTCACCCCCCTCTTGAGCTCAGCCTAAAACGTTTTCACCCATCTACAAAACAACAAGAAGAAAAAAAATTCAAGTAGATATAAATGTCTTCTATCATAGGATTGACTATTTCAGCAATAATCATAAAAACAGGAAAGTAAAAATTATATATAAAAAGAAGAGAAAAGATAAACATTTATAAAACAATAATTTTTTACTCATTTAATTAAATTAGACTAACTCTTTAAGGGGTCCCTAGTGGAGTCGCCATTTGTCGCAACTGGAGTCACGATAGGGGCGACGAAAGAAAAGTATAAATATGTGTTTTTTTATAAAAAAAACAAAGAAGTAGCCACCATAGTTTATTGTGGAAATCTATGGAAAAACCAAAAGATAAAGAAATGGTTTACAAAATTGAATTAGAGTTCGGGAGTTCGTTACGTTTAGGGAAGATAGTAACGCCTTGCAATGCTCGTCCTGAGATAGTACCTGTAATCAAATTAGCAAAATGAGAGTGGTTATTTAGAATGTTTATTTTTTTCAAAAGAAAAACAAAAATGCAAATAAAAACAAAAAATATATATTTTTTTATTTTGGGCCCGACAAAGATCACCTTGCTCTTATGTATTTATGTTCACACTACAAAAAATTCTTGATTTACATACGGATTATTACATACAAATTTTTATCCATATATAAATTTAACATTACATAAGAATTTTATATACGGATCTATTATATACGAATTTTACATACAGATTCATTACATACGGATTTATTACCTACGGATCCAAATCCATATGTAATTACATACGGATCCAAATTTGTATGTAATTACCTACGAATTTTACATACGAATTCATTACATACGGATTTTACTTACGAATTTTACTTACGGATTTACTACATATGAATTTTATATACGAATTTTACATATGGATCTAAATCCATATGTAAATTACCTAGGAATTTTTCCGTAGATAATATTAATAATTAATTTTATCAAAATTATAATTATTATTATTAACATTATTATTATTACTTTTAATATTATTGTTAATTATTATTATTATTAATTACATTAACATTATTATTATTAATAAAAATAAATAATATTATTAAAATTGGTATATATATTATTAACATATATAATTAATAATATTATTAATAATATTATTATTTTAATATTAATATTAAAATTTTTAATAAGAGTAATTTTAATATTATATTATTAATATTAATATTAATGTTATTAGGAATAATAGTATTAGTATTATTGATATTACTTTGATATTATATTTATTAATATTATTATTATAATTAATATTAATATTAACCTGATTATTAATATTATTATTAATATGATTATTATTATTATTATTATTAATATTAAAGATAATAATATTATTATTTTAGTACTGTTAGTATTATACTTACTAATATTTGACAAAAATAGTAATAATAAGGGTCATTATAAGAATAATAACAATGAGTATATGATTGCAAAGTTGATGTTAGTGTAGTGGTTATGACTTGTGTATGTATGCTAAAGATCCTAGGCGGATCCTTCTCTCAACATTTTGGGATTACTAATAATATAAGTGTTATTCATAATAAAATTGGCAATAATAGAAGTATAATAATGATGCAAATAATTATAATAGAAATATAATAATAATCGTAATAATAAATAATTTATTTTAAAAAATATTTTGTATTTATATACGAATTTTAATCCGTATGTAAAATCATATGTAAAAATCCGTATGTAATATCCGTATGTAAATTACCTAAGACTATATTACATATGGATTTTTGTCTGTATGTAATCCGTAGATAATTTTGAATTACATATATATTTTGTTTATTACATATGGATTTTTGTTGTAGGTAAATGCGATTTTTCTTGTAGTGTCATGATGAAAAATCAGGGTTTACGTAATTCTGGATAGAAAAAGTGTTTGTTGAAGTGTTTATTTTTTTAATTTTTTTGGTTTATATATATATATTTAATTCTTTTAAATTCATTATTTGAAAATTTTGATATTTTATAATTTTTGGAGTACAAAATAGTGCAATCCACTATTCATGATACCCGTGACATGTCATATCATTAGCGGATATAGTGTAAACTATTTATTTAAAAAAAACATATTTTTTATTTTTTAAAAGGATATTGAGTATAAGATGATGCGAACAATCTTACAAATACCCAAATAATTATTATTTCCAAAAGTTTCTCATTAAATATCACATGTGACACGTACGGTCATTCTGATATATTAAATAATTATTCTATGCATCATGTAAAACATTATAAGTAATAAAATTAAATATAAGATGACGTGTGTGTGACCATACAAGTATTTCAAATTATTTACAAATTATAATGTACAAAATTTAAAAAAAAAGATAGTGCATATGACCACCATAGTCATATTATATTTTTATTTAAATTAAAAGAAAAAATATTAAAAAATTATATATTTTGATACACATTTACGAAAGCTTGTGAAAAAATGACTAACATTGGAATGAACAAGTGGAATAAATCCATTGCTTTCTTGTGTGTCAAAAAGAATGAATGAATTTTGTGTTTTTTTTTTCTGTGTGGGTGAATATATATATAAAAGTAGGGTACAAAACTTTAATTTGAAAATAAAATCAGAACCCTTAAGTGATAAAATAAAATTAAAATCTTTAAATTACAATAAATATGAAAATTTTTAAATTGAAAATAAAATTAAAATCCTGAAATTATAATAAATCTGAAAATCTGAAAATTAAAAAAGTTAAATCAGAACTCTCAAGTTATAATGAATTCAAAAATTTTAAATTAAAAAATAAAATCAAAATTATCAATTTAAAAATCTTCAAATTAAAAATAAAACTAGAACCTTCAAATTCAAAATAAAATAATAAGAGATATAACATTTTTTTTAGCTTTTTTTCTTTTTTTTATTTAATTAGTAGCTAGATCTAAACTACATTAAAGCCTTAAAATACTTTATTTTTAAAAAAATATTTTACTTTTCTAACTAATAAAAGACTTGTTTTCTCTTATTTATTATATATATATATATATATATATATATATATATATATATATTTAAAATCAATTAAATACACTTGTTTTAAATTATTTTAAAAAATAATTCTATTTGTGAGGTAAAATCGGATGTTTACGTTAATTATTAGCATGATCAAATCCTATACCCTATATCTCGTTACCACATTTCATAACTCCAATACTTACATCATATCAGTACAAATAGTATTTTTTTTTCAGAACCACCGTCTCACTAATCATATATAATTTAGACGTAAAACATTTTTCATCACCTTTTATGAAATATATTAACAAATATAGCAAAATTTTATAAAATAATGTTAGGTATCCAAGTGTGAGTCTAAGTCTCACATTGAGTAGGAATGAGAAAGTTGAGTAACATATAAAAAAGAAGATCCACAAACCTATTATCTAAAAGTTTTAAGTTAAAGGTGTTGTCATTCTCTTATATATGTTTGACCCATTTCTCCTTCTTGTGAGATTTCCCCGATTATGCCCCTTAGATTCTCCGAACAAATAAAACATTCAAAAATATAAGATTACGATAATGATATAATATTTAGAATTGAGTGAGATACTCTTCAAAAACCTTCACTTCATTTCTTATATTCACTGGATTAAAATATTAAATCAAAATAATAATTTAAAATAGATTTAAAATTACCTATCATTTTAAAGTTTAAAGTTTAGTATCTCAATCTAACATATCCTTAGATCAAATATACAGACATATAACAAAATTTTCAATCTTTTTATAACTTTACATACTCAAGACTCATACATAATATAAAATCATCGTAAAAATATATATAACGATCAAATAATTTCTCAATTTATAACAAAAATCATTATACTCAACTAAATTGTACTAGGAAACTACTTAACTCCTCTTATTTTCACATGCAAGCTAAATTATACAACTAAGACCACCTAACTTGAAGTTAAAACAAACAAAAAAATAGTTCTCCTTGCTTCAATTTTCTTATACGTTAAGGTATATAAGTTTTGAAGAGGAGGATATCCGTCAAGAACATAAAAAAAAAACTTTTAGATTGCTACAAGAAGTCAAACTCAATCATATATCAAACACCCTAAGTCAAGACAAAAACTTAACTTTTCTCTACAACCTATCAACTCTAATTCATTCGTGCCCTTCATTGTAAGACTAAAATTAAAGAAAGTAGAGAAGATGTTACATATTGAGAAACTCAAGGTGATGACCCTAGCCTTTTCCTTAGCAAGGGAGGAAAAATATTACGGGATTGCAAAGTTGAAGATAAAAAGAAAACTGAGAATGAGAGATGAGACAATGAAAAATAGAAGTGGTTTGTTTCTTGAGAAAGAAAAAAACTAAGAAACTTTTCAAATGGATATGAAAATTCTCTTCTTTACTATTCTAACCTCCCTCCCTCTCTTATAGTCTTTTTAATTTATTTATCTTTCGTCCCAACAACTAAAACTCCACGTTATATTTTCTACACTTCTTACAGTTTACTATTTTCACTCCTCCACTTAAACCCACTTATCCTGCTACACTTAAATCTAAAACAAATTTACATATACGTATATCATAACTAAAAAGTTTTTAACATGAAACAAATTTACTTATTGTTTAGAAATTATTTCACACACTCATTTAATCACATAAAAGCAATTCTTTTATAAATTGGATTACTAATTTAGTTTCTAATATTATAATAGTAAGTGAAATTAATTATTAAAATTAAGAAAACTAGCAAAAGAACCCATAATCATCAATTAATTAGGTCTATATGTTGTTGGTTAGTGTCATTTAATGTTATTAAAAAAAATTCAACCGACACATCAAATGTTCGAATGATAGTAGTTCAAATAAAAATTAAAATAAAGGAGATTTGAGTGTGATAGAGATGATCTTTTATTTAAAGATTGATAAGGATATCACATATATTGATGGTGGTTACCATTAAATATTCTAATGTTTAAGTCAATAAAAGTGAGTGAAAAATGAATGTATTGAAACATACTTGGTGCTTAAATTACTCGTATATAATTTTGGTTTAGACTTAAATAGTCATTATGTGGTCAAAATGCATACTCAATTAAGTTTTTCATGTTTGATGTGTGAACTTGCAAGACCATACACATAAATGCGTCATGTGAGTTGTTTTGGTGCATAAGTGGTTTAAGATTACAAACTTGATTCATTATTCATCAAGTGAAGAACACGTAAAACAATAGTTTTAGATTGAAAAAAAAGGCACATTTATATGGTTGTCATGGCATGCGAATAAAAATGATTGACACATTATGCTTTATTATTTCTCCCCCAAGTAGTTTTACATTAGTCTTCTAATCTGTCTATTGAAAAAAGAAATTGCAAACATAGCATCTTAAGCCAAATTGTGTTAGGCACACATATTAAACATGCAGACTCAACCTTATTAATAGCTGGATTAAGGATACGACTTGGTTTTAGAGGTTACAATGATTATTTCCTTAATTGATAATTTAGAAGAGTAGTGAAAAAATAATAGAGGGAGAAAGAAAAAATGTAGAAAAGGGAAAAATGATTATTCTTTTAAACAATATTTTGATAATTTTCATCCGTGTAATAATATATAATAAATTTTGTGAAAACTTACTTAAAAAATTATTAAGTATATTTTTAAATATTTTTTCTTTTTGTTTCATAATTAATAGTTAAAGCACTTAATAGTTTTTTATTTAATATTTTAGAATTATCAAGATGAAATTAAGATTTTCTTCATTTGTATAATTCCAATTGTACTGTATGGCTCAATACCATACGGTTTACGCCGATCAGTTGGCGGTCATGATCGATTGGTATCTGGCCACTGCTAGACGTTGCGATGTCAACTTACTCGATAATTACTGACAACAACAATATACACAAAGCTGCCATGTACAAGAACCTCGACCAATCACAATGTCTCCGTATATATTTTGACCTTTATAAATACAACCTACATGGTTCATAAAAAATACGTTAATCTAATTCTAATATTGTTTGTCCATCATTCGGTGTATTGACTTTGGCATCTAAGCGCCTATTGTGGGTGTCCTCCTAGTCCTCCTTTGAAGACCGAAATCTGCTTTCGACGTCAAGGACCGAATTGAAAACCAGTGACCATTTCCAAGACCGAAAACTATTTCCAAGATTGAAGATTCCTACCAAGATAGAGAATCCTCAAAACCTATGTAAGAACACTAATTAAGAGTTATATAAAAATAACATTTGACCAAAAACCATCTAATTGAGGTTAAAAAGGGTTGTATTAGTTCATAGCATGCAATATGAGTTAAAAAAAATCGATTTTAAATGAATTTTAGTAGTTTGTTTCAATTAGTTCGAATTAGTTTTGACAGTTGTGTATTGAAATGTTAAAAATGAAAATAAAAAGGTTAGGTGTCACTTTATATTTCTTCAATGTCAAATGCCTTATAAAGGGTTGTGTGTTAATTGTCATCTTCTCTTCATATTTTATATTTTATGTTCACTCACTCATCTTAGTATGTTTTATACACTTTCTTAGTTTACTTTTCTTCCATGCTTTCCCTCTTTTCACATTTCTCAATTTTTTTAAAAACATTTGAGCTATATTTTATGTTTTGGGAATCTAATCTTCCATGTTAGAAGCACTGTTCTATCATTTGCACTCATTGTCTTGAGGATTGTTTGATCAGCTTCTGTTTCGACTACAGGGGAGTAAAGTCTTCCTTCCTTTGATGAGATGATATTTTTCACTAAGACATATAATATTTTTATATGTAAATTTTATAATTTTCTTTTTGTCTAGTATGTGTTGTCTTCTCTTGAAAATTATTTAAAGATATGTTTTTGGCTATTATTTGTCAAAAATGTTAAATCATATATAAATCCAGTAAATTATGACATCCTCAACCATAAACTCTCATAACTAGAATTAGTTATTTGAGCTTCAGTTGGTAGGCCATCCATTTGATTTATAGTTTACATAGAACACTAGTCTTTAAATATGTAAATAATTTATAATATAGACTCTTGGTTTGACTCCTCTAAACAGTGATCTTATGCTATTTATATCTCATTTATTTTGTTCTTTTGTTTTCAAAGCATCAAGGAAATTAGCTTTTACTCTTTTATTCTAGTTTTTATTTTCTTGGTGATTTTTCACTCTCCTTTGTCAACAAAATCAATTTGAATTAAATTTTAGATTATTTTTTCCCATATGTTTTTTATGTTTATGAAGTCCATTTGTTTTGCAGATTCAATAGTTTGTATACATTTGTGAGTATATTCACAACCCAATATGTAAAATTGGGATAAAACATGCATTATTCAATTTGTTTTGCATTGAGATTTTAGATTTGAATTGGACAGAATTATCCCAAATTTTTTCTTGAAAATTTTTGTTTACATTTATACTCTCAAAAATGAACATTTCTGTTTTTACAAGATACCAATAAAAGGATAAGAGTAAATACTTGGTGAAATTAAGTTAGGGAAGGAAGGTGGGGTCCAGCGCACACTATCCATTTATGCTTTTGCAGGGAATACTAGATCCGAGACCTCGCCGCTTGGAGCGTCACTATGCTGCGGAAAAACCATAAACCACCGACACCACCTTCTATTCATCAACCGTCACATCTCTCGCCACGTGTAATCCTTTTATCAGTCAACGACGGTGATTAGAATATCACCACCAAACCGCGTTCTCCTCCTCTTCATTATCCCATACAACGTCACCCATTCTGCATCACGCTTTCTACCCTTCACACTTCCCACAGTTCTTCATCTTCGTCCATCTTCATCAAACATCAATAGATATTTTAAGATCACAAAAAAACTTAAAACATAAAAAAAATATCTTAAAAGGAACCTTTGGATAGAATTTTTTTAAAAATTCATCTTATTCATGTTATAAAACGCATAATATTATTGCTTTATGCCAGGCTAACATATATCTAATTATTATAATTTAAGGCTTATCATATTATTAATATTATTTAATCGTAATTAACTTAAAAACTTTGAAATAATATTTTGCTAAATAAAAAAAATAAAATACACCATACATTGACTATATAAAAGAAATTATACTGTCATCAAATTACAATTTAGTCTGTACTGATTATTTTTATGATAACTATTTAAAAAATAATATTAATAACAATTTTCATCGATTAATGATGTGTTTTACAGTATAACTGTTAAACTGAGGCATGACTATGTAATAATATTGTTAAAAGAACTATACTATCCATTGATGATAATATTAGTAAGCTTAACTTGATATCATATAAATTTGTTTTGCATTATCTTAGTATATAGGATTTACTTAAATATTTTTTTTGAATTAAGAAAATATTTTTCTATAAAATTAAAAAGAAATTTGGTATGATTTAAATATTATATATTTAAGACGAAGCTGGTCCAATAACGAAAAAGAAATCGCACATGACTGTTTTTGCTAGTTTTAGTGGTGCATGTGGAAAGCAAAAGGATTACCGGGGAGTGGCAGTATGATAAAGGAAAAACCGGTTTAACCAGTTACCTGAAGGTGGAGTGGCCGCAGCAGATAAAAGCAGCATTTAGAGGCATATATATAACCGTCCCTGGCTTGGTTCCTCTCTCACTGAAAGAGAAAGAGAAAGAGAAAGAGAGAGTGAAAGAGTTGGTGAGTGAAAATGGAGTTGTTCTTCTACATGGTGTTCGGAGGTTTGTCCGCGGTTGTGGCAGCTCTGGAACTGAGCAAGAACAACAAGGACCGAATCAACACCTCTTCAGCATTCAATTCCTTCAAGAACAATTATCTCCTTGTATATTCCCTCATGATGGGTACAGATCTCTCTCCTTCTCTTTAGATCTCGCTCGATCTCTTCCCTCCCTTCTCTCATTCCCCTCGATCTGCCTTTTCCTTCTTTCATTTTTCATTTTTCATTTCTCTATTCCAATCCCTCCAATGCTCGCTCTATTCTTTTTTTCTCGCCATAATGTCCTTTTATTTTTTTCCTCGTGGAATATTAATTATCTCACAAATTAAAATTGAATCCAGGAAGCTATGGCTTCTTTGTTGTTACCTTAAGTTCTGTTTGTTTGTGAGATTGAATGTAGCGAGAAATCGAAAGCGTTTCATGCGGATCCTGGGCGACTTGTTTCTCTCATTGTAGTGACGTGTTGGTTCTGGAATTTCTGATTTCTTTTTGGTTATTATTAATAATTTTCTCATTGTAGTGACTGTGCATTGCGTTTTATTTAAACTTCGTTTTCTGATTGTAATGATGTTCGATGAGAGGGTATTTAAAAGGACATTTTAATTTAGTTTAAGTTATTAATCTCTTAAAGGGGTTGATTTATTGAATTTATTTTGTTTGTTTGTCTGATTTTAATGACGTTATTCCTCATGATTCTGAGGGTAATGTTGTTGGTGATTGGAAATTAAAAATTCACTGAATGAAATCTGGAAATTATTATCAGATGTAGCTCTGTTTATGGTTTGCTTGTGTATGGCTGAAACTTCCATACTTTTGTTGAAAATTTGAAGTTGGGATTTTCGGTTTTTTGGAAATCTAATGGGTTGCCCTTTCTATGGTTAAAGCTGGAGATTGGCTACAAGGTCCATATGTGTACTACCTTTATAGTACATATGGATATGGGAAAGGGGAGATCGGACAACTTTTCATTGCTGGTTTTGGGTCTTCCATGCTCTTTGGAACAATTGTTGGATCTCTGGCTGACAAACAGTGAGATGACTTTTCGGTTTATTATTTTATCTTGCTGCATACCTGTCAGATTTTTTTTCAGTGTCTCATGCTTCTTATCCTGAAATCAGAGGCCGGAAGAGGGCTTGTGTGACTTACTGCATAGCCTACATTTTGAGCTGCATCACCAAGCATTCTCCTCAATACAAAGTCCTGATGTTGGGTCGTATTTTGGGAGGAATTGCCACTTCACTTCTGTTTTCAGCATTTGAATCGTGGCTTGTTGCTGAGCACTTCAAGGTGAGGAATAATTGTTTGTTTTAAAGCTTTTATGCTCTTTACTAAAAATATTTCCTCGGGAAATATTGATATAAGACATTCAGAAAGTGCACTTCACTGACTTGTAATATAGTATAAGATTTATATCTGTATTTGCAGGGTGTACCTGACTTGTAATATGCTATAAGATTTATATCTGTATTTGCAGGGTGTACCTGACTTGAATTATACAATGTAATTGAACTGCCACAGGCTCAAGTGTTGCACTTATGTCCTCGTAATGATAATTTAGCTTGATTGTTTTCGACTGTAATTCCAAATTGGGCTAGTCTTGTATGTAGTACATACGTTATATTGCATGACTTCTTAAGATGTCACTCTAAAGAGTCTAAACACTACTCAAAATATTGCAACTAAAAATTTCAATAGTTAGAAGGTGTATCATTATGCCTATTCTGAGTAAGTGTCTTGGTTCAGTAAATCATGTAAATATATCAATTGAGAAAATTGCATTTTGGTTTTTGGATTCCTTAAATGGATATTAAATAAGTTCGCGGTGTTTACTTGAGACAGTTTTCAGCATATGCTTGTTAATATACTTTTTAATTTTAGTCTTGACATCCGTTTTGTTAGGTTATGTATTTATGATTCTGAATGGTCTCTGTTTTTTTTAACTTTAATTTGTCAGAGGGGCTTTGACCAACAATGGCTATCATTAACATTCTCAAAGGCTATATTTCTTGGAAATGGCCTTGTTGCTATTTTGTCTGGTCTGTTTGGAAACGTCCTTGTTGATACCTTGGCTCTTGGACCTGTGGCTCCCTTTGATGCTGCTTCATGTTTTCTTGCTATTGGTATGGCCGTCATACTATCTTCATGGACAGAAAATTTTGGGGATCCTTCCGAGAGCAAGGACTTGCTTACCCAATTCAGGGGTGCTGCTGTTGCCATTGCTTCAGGTAGATCCTTACCTTAATTTATTTTCTCTTGTTTTTATGCAATGGTTTGATACAGTAAATTTGAACTTCGAAACTCTTTACCCATGATATTAATCTATATATTCCAGTTTACGTGTTATAAATGTGTACTTTATGTAACCAATAGTAGTTGTTACTTTTTCTCCAAAATATATAATAATAGTTGTTATTTAAGCTACCTTAAATGGAAATGATCCAGCAAAGTTATGCTTTTGCATTCCTTATACGGTTGTCATTTATTTTATTCAACTCATCTTGTTTTCTTTGTGCTCAGATGAAAAAATCGCCTTGCTTGGTGCCATACAGTCTCTCTTTGAAGGTTCAATGTACACCTTTGTGTTTCTATGGACTCCTGCATTGAGCCCAAATGATGAAGAGATTCCCCATGGTTTTATTTTTGCAACTTTCATGTTGGCTTCAATGTTGGGAAGCTCACTTGCATCCAAGTTGATGGCCCGTTCGTCACTCCGAGTAGAGAGCTATATGCAAATTGTTTTTGCGGTTTCTTCTGCTGCTCTGCTGCTGCCGATTTTGACCACTGTATGCTATTCTTCCAATATACTCCTCATCCTCCCCCCCCCCCCCCCCCCCGCCCGTATTATTCTGATTAACGTCTCACACCATTTTGCTATATATTGTCGTGGTGGTTGTGTAACAGTTCTTGGTAGTTCCCACTGGTGTGAAAGGTGGAAGCATCTCATTCGCTGGCTGCATTCAACTTCTTGGCTTCTGTGCTTTTGAGAGTTGCGTTGGCATATTCTGGCCATCCATTATGAAGATGAGATCTCAGTACATTCCCGAGGAGGCCAGGAGCACCATCATGAACTTTTTCCGCATTCCTCTGAACATTTTTGTGTGTGTCGTGCTGTACAATGTATGTTACACAATCTTCTAATTTAATACAATGCTTGATCTTAACAATATCATAATTTTTTGTGTTTTTGACCACGTTATGTATTTTCTCTGTGCAGGTTGATGCATTCCCTATCACTGTTATGTTTGGCATGTGCTCAATTTTCCTTTTGGTGGCTTGCATCTTACAAAGGCGACTGATGGTGATTTCTGACAAGCCAAGTAAGACCCTTACACAAATTATCTGCTGCTTGAGTTGATTTAGAAATAAGATTGGGATGGACAGAAGCCTTATTTAGGCTAATTCGTTGTGTACAAATCTGAGAACTACCGGTATACCTTTGATTTTCATTGCTCCTTCCTGAGGTCGTTCTTGTAGTTCTCTGACAGCTCAGCAGAGCCAAACATTCTTGTCTGCAAGATATGATACTGATTCCTCTTTTTGCTACCTTGGGGAGCTTGTTTTATCTTGAAAAGGATTAATTCACGTGCTCCCTCTTTTTTTTCTAATAGGATAATACCAATGCTAGAGCTGTGTGTCATTTGGCATGGCCCTATAAAAACGTTCTTACTTTGAGCTGGGATTATTTTTGTTTGAAACAGAAGCAGCAGATTGGCAAATGAAGGATAGGGACGGCGAGTCTGAACCATTGAACATTTAACTGGTTTTTGCGCTAGTTTTGCGGAGTCACTGAACTTAAGCCACTTCAGTCTTACTAATGCAGTTTCTGTCTACGACTGTGTACGATGCGATTTGAGTGAAGGTAAACCTGATGCTCACAAAGAGAAGAAAATGAAGCAAGCAGAAAGGACAAGAGGAGCAATTTTTTAAGTGTTTTTAGTATAAATATGGTAGTGCATTAGATTTCTATTGGCTATTACATGAGGAGAAATCTCCGTTTTGGTAGTTCTGATGGTATTCTTTTGGGGGGCAGTATCTAAGTTTGTCCCGTTGGGAATAGTATATATGCCATACTATTTCTTTCTTTATCTTTTTTATTTTGTAATCAAAAATCGCACTCCATTCAATTAATGCATCCTATTTTTATCTTCCATTATTTTCCCTTGTCGATAACGATGCTGCTTTTGTTGACGCCTAACAACTACCACCATTATGCGCACCGGTTTAAAGATGCTACAATTTATCCACTTTCAATTCACCATTTTTGTCCTTTGCACCAAGGATATCCTCGGACCATCGTGGACCAATTATCAGAGTTTGCTATTTTTTATTTAGACGTAGAAACTATTAAATTGAATTGTGTCTGTGTCTTAATAAAATATTTTTACCTATAAATCAGTCAGAATAAGGTGTTAGGTTCTCAAAAGTTTTGATGCGTCCTGTTCTACACAGGAAACTATTAATTGATGGGGCCGTCAATTGAGGGAGAATTTAAGGGTTGGGTTGCGTACAGAGAGGGGATTTGCGTAACGTTTACGTGTGTTCCATAATGCCTCTAGACCCACTATATTACTCTGTATGCCCTTCTAAATAAAGTGTTTATGAAGTTTACTTCTAAATAAATTAATCGTATTTAGATGTTTTCAATTCTAAGCAAGTCTATTATAAAAGTTAGTGACCAAACTGTTTTAAAGCCATACAAATGTTACTTTTTATTACTTTTTGAACCAAAATTAATTTTATATGATAATATAGCATGCATATCTTTATAAAATTGACTCGTACTCTAGTCAAATTAATTTTCATTATTTCCTCATGAAACCAAACACTATAATTCTTTAATAAAATTTATTAATTTCAATCATAACATAGTAGTTTGTTCCATATGGCAGCACTAGGGAGAGGGGAAATGGTAGAACTAATGAAGGTCCTCACAGTAACTGATCAGATTATACAATATTTTTTAGCAATGCTTTAAACAAACTTGTATAACAGGACAAACAACCACTTGTGAGAAATTATTGAAATAACTGAATACATTGATAAGTATATACATGAAACAATGCTTAGATACAAAGAAGTTTTACAGGGAAACTTTACTAGTGGATTGAATGCTAAAGACTATCATGTCACACGAGTACGCTTAGCTTCTGCAGAAGCAACTTCCAAATCTCCGATGAAAAAAAGGATTTTGTCCAAAATTCCACGACATGATCTCTCTTCAGCTACAGAACTTTCTTCATTGAACTCAATTTCTGAATGGCAGCTCTGAGCAGTTTCTTTTTCCGGATTTTTTCTTGAACCCAGATGTCGCTGTATCTCTCCTTGGTGAACAAGATAGTAGTCAGTGCCTTCTCTAATAATCTTCAAGCCCCTATTTTCTCAAAGATCAAATAAAGTAATTCCCTTCATATCAGAGTCCTATCACTGTTGCAATTATTTATTTATAGTGCTAACTCAATTCCGTACTTGCTTGCTAATTCCAAACCAATTTTGAGAGCAAAAATGGTTTTGTTGAATAATAAAGATTCATGTTAGAGACTAAACTAGTTCTAGGTAGGAGGAAGCCAACATCAATCTTTTAGTTGCAAATATAAGCAATAATTTTAAAATCAAACCAGTAAAAGTACTGGTTTGATGTTTAATGGTCAAACACAAATTAGTAATAAAATGATTATAACAATTAAAGGGCACATAAATTATCTTAAAGAACCATAATATGGTAACTTTATAACATTAAAAACTAAACTAAACTATTATTATCTTTTTAGATTCGTAACATTCAAGGCACACATAAAACTACAGATCAAATATGGGTATCCATAAGAAATTCTGGAAGGAATTAAGAAGAAAAAATAAATTGAGTTTTTTCTTTAATTAAAATTCATTTATAGTTAATATATAAAAGTTCTTTCAAATTAGCATGTTTAAAAGACGATTTTTAACTGACAAATAAGTCCATTTTAATTTATAGAAAAAAAAAATTCTCATCTTTTTCTCTTTTCTCCCAAAAGTGGTTATGTAAAAATGTATCCAAACATACCCTATATCATAAACTTAGGCCTAAGTTTAAAGAATACACATCCATGACCGCTAACGATAACAAGTTTACATCTAAGAAAAATCACCAATGCTTTCTTTAGCCTTATATCTTCCAATAAGTCTACTTTTCTGATTCTTTGACCAATTTTATCGAGAATGAATTACCCGTGTTCCAATGAAATGGATTAGTCTGGTTCACTTTTCAAAAACACATGCTCTTGGCATTTCAGTTAATGTTGAAGAGATGAATAATGCATGCGGGTGACTATGCAAGGAGAAAGCAAAAGCTCCTCTGACCATCATGGACATGGCTTTGAAAAGATGAAAATGAAAACTTACACTCCAATTCGATCACAACGATCTTGAACCACATATACATCTTTCCATGATTTTGAACCAATAGGAGCATAAAAAGCAGAATGATCTTCTCCCCATCTCTCTTTAAAAAGGTTAGACCATAGAGCATTGTCTGAGCCCACCACCTTCCACTTTCTACATACTGCACAAGTGCAAAACCTTGTTTAGTTCGTGTCTTATTCAAACAACCTAATATAATTTTGAATCTAAGAAGTTTCAAACATTACCTACAACTTATTAAAAGTTGTATTATCTGGAAATTCAAACAACCTTAGGAACCTCACACATCTTCCCTACCCCAAATGTTTTTCTCATGTGCCAATCCCAAAAACTTTTCATTGGATTCAATTGTATTGGTGTGATAGGAGGTAGACATTAAATGTTTGATGAAACTTAAAATCAAATTATCTTTTCATCACTTGTCAAAACAACGATTTCAAGTGGCAAAATTTGGTCAAGCTCCAGATGTTATTGAAGGGAGCTGTGTAAATGTTTTGTGTTTCTTGAAAAGCATGGTCACTGTTAGAACACGGCCAAAGGAACACAATATATATCTCACTGTTTCAGAGTTGATTGATAAAGAAAACTGTGGTTGAAACTGTATGGTTGCAATTCATATGACCTAGACCAAATAAATGAAGTCTTTTTTTTCTTAAGCTCTTCATGAATTAGGAGCTTCCAGTCTGGGCCAGGTCGAGATGAAAAACCAAAAGCAAAGGGGGCTATACATTTGGGAAACCGAATATATCTCGACCAGAACTTAAACCAACAAGACCTTAATATATGATAAAGGCATTATTGGCACTAGCCATTAAAACAATATAAATATATTAAGATTCTTAAATATGTACTATTCATTATTATGTATTTATTATTTCACTTATACACTAAGTAACTTCAGCTTTTGAATATTTTGTACCAGACACACACTAGTCAAATACTTATATACTAAGGAGACATCTTGATTTAGGAGCAGTAAAACATTTGGGTGTTGAAGTCTTGATTCTTTTAAGGAGGATAAAATTCTGTCTTCAACCAAAAACCTAAGATAATGAATATGTGAGTCAAATTTCACTCACTCTGAGACAATCACCAATACCTAGGATTCTTTGGTACAATGAGCTAAGCCAATCCATATAAGAGATTATCACACCATCTTCGTCCTATAACTTTAAGAGATTATCACACCATCTTCATCCTATAACTTTAAGAGAATAGGTTTGTGGATATTTTATATATTGTTCAATTTTATCATTTTTACTCATGGGAGTCACAATACTTATTCCTAACATCTAACATGAATGGATATACTTGGCTCTTGCAAGGACGGAAACCAAGGTGACTAAGATAGGAATACTAGATACAGGCTGAGCAACAAGTGAGAAAGGTTGCAGCTTTTATTCGTCATTGCCCTCTACACAAAACTAAACTCTTTTCCTGATTTTAATTTGATATGATCTACACTAGTCACTGTCTTGCCTTCCACCAATTGTTTCAGGTTGCAAAAATGCCTTAATTAAGACATTAAACGAAAGGAAGTGCCAGTGATTGACATGACTCAGGGCAAACTGAACAAACAAATCATCCGAATTTAGAGGATCATATTCATCTCATGATCACTTATCCAATTCAGTGGAAAACATAAAAGATTATCCAAGCCAATCAACATGAAGAATTGAATCGGACGAATTGAAGAAAGTCAATTCAGATCTAATATTTCAACACATAGAAGACGCTGCTGATTTAAAACTTAGAAATCAACTGCAACGCCAATTGGATTGGAAAAAAAAAAAAAACTTTCGTAAAGAGAAAAAGAACGTAAAAATGAAGAAAGTGTGAGTGGGTGAGGCTGACCTTGTTGAGCAAGAGCAAGATGATAGTAATCCAAGAGACCGAATATCTTCACACATATTTCCACAGGCAATCTCTCCATTTTCGACAGCTTGACAATAATCATAAACTCACACAATTCATCCAACAATAACACTCACAAGTTTCGTTTCCTCGGATTCTGTCTGTGCACCGATAATACTAATAAAACACTCATTTTTGTTAGTTGCTTCTCGTACGAATACAAGAAACCACTACAGCTCTTTTATTGTATAATATAAATATAATATTATCATAACGTCATTTTCGCGCGTAGGATGTTAGTGCTTGGTAGCTACTCGCTCTAACAACCATCCATTCATGAGATCGCATCCTACCGCCTTTATAATTATTGTATCCAAATATGTTTTGCTGCGCCTATATTTTTAAGAGTTTAATAATGTAAGAAATTTATACAGTAAATTAATTAATAAAATTAGTAATATATTTTTTATATCCAGTACATATTATACCCAAAACTAATCTAATTATTTACACATTGATGTTGTTAGTTATTATATCATGAAGAGTAATTATCTTGTGAGTGTGTAACTGCGTATAAGTTCTTCAAGTGTAAAATAAGGATTATTTTTGTTAAACAATGCATCGAGCTATTCAAAATAATACACCATTTGGCTTAGAGCAAAAGAATCTCTATATAATTTTGTCATGCCATAAATGTTTAAGAAAAACTTGCATCACAGATATAATTTATCAGCGAATAACGCTAGATAATCCATGGGGCAACACTAGTTCCCTCGGACTGCGAAACATTTTTCTCCAATGCACATTATTTATTGGATGCCGATTCTTCCATTCTCCTCACTCATTTGCCACTTATTCTGTGCATTAAAGTAAAAAAACTGATTTTTCTCCTTCTCTTCGTTTAGTAGACAAACGGATGCACGTCTCAAAGCTTGGAAGACAGTTACTTATTAACCAATACACAAGTCTCCTATTCTTTGTTGAGTAGACAAGTACACAAGTCTCAGCCACCTCCGAATACACATATACATGTATGAATTTTTAAATCTCTAACTAGCTTTCCTTTGACCAAGTAATTCATCTCAATCAAATCGAAATATATATGTAATAGTAGGTCAACAAAAACCCCTGGATCTTAATTGATACAAATGCTACCCCTAAAACAAACGTTCTGCCGAAATGTGCAAAAGGGGTGGTGGGGTAATCATATTGAAACGATTATCAGCTAACACTGGCAGAAAGCAACGGCAAAATGGATTGAATGAAACTACTAAGTTTGCCTCTCAAACGGCCGACGGTATTTTTCAATGTTTTACATGTCTTCTCAACAGGGAACTCGCTGATCTGTAGCATTTGCAGCTGCATCTCCAGATACCTATAAAGACTGGCCCCGGCAATGTTAATGAGACTGAGGGATTCATTACTGTGCATAAATTTTGTGACAAGAAATCCAGCTAGAATATGTTGATCAGCCCTCACAAGTTCTGAAATGAAATTAGGGAAAAGGATCCTTGTGAAAAGAAGCAACTGATTCTCATGATCTTCATTGTTGTGAATTCCTCTACCTGACACCAGAGCTTGTTGAGATTGATTGGATAAGTTTCCAACCAAATAGCAGATATAAGAGAAAATAGTACCATAGGTAGTGTCAGTGATGATAGAAGTAAGAATTCCCGAAGATAAAATAAGAATTAATAACTCATAGTCCTTGCTCCTTGATTGAGGGATGCCTTGTCTTGTGCTATCCTCAACAGCACCCAAGCACTGCAACTGTAATGTTTTGTAAGGCAGCAATAGCGCCATCTTCAAAGCCAGAAAGCAATCAATGCTAAGTGCCATCTGGATTAAGCTGCAGGTATCATCTTCATCAAGTAACACGGCATTGGGTTTTAAAGATGATCGATCAATAAGTCTCAGCACATCAGTAAACCTTGAAAGGCTTACGAATTTTCTGAAAATCTCCGCCCAACACACATGCAAAGGGTGAACAAAAACAGAGTCCTCTATCTTCTCTTTCTCAGGATTGTCTACTCCCTCAAGGCTTTCCCATCCCTCGTCCCAATCATCATTGTTCCAGTCATTTCCTCCATCAGTTGCTTCAGCAATGGTTTCTCCATCTTTCCCTGCAGTGAAAAGTCCATCCCACTCTTCCAAAATAACCAGAAGAGCATCAAAGTGGAGATCTTCACTAGCTTCTCCACACAACCCCATAAAGCAAGACATGGCCGTGTCTGCATTCAATATATCATCAGGGGTAATTTCTATGCTAGGAGAGATTGGGGCCGCAAGCTGAGATCATTTAAGAGCAATCAAAGTATTTTTAACCCTACTAGAAGAGTCTTTGTGATCTGGCAGCCACTTGTCAACATCAGTCTCGCTCTTTCTACCACCATAAATCAATTCATTCCAATCTTCCCATGGTTGAACATTGGCTAGTATTTCTGCAGAGAAACCCCTAATATTTTTACCCGAGATAAACTGCATTAGCTCTAGCACAAAAACTCTGACTGAACTTGGCAACTGCAAATTGTCAGAGAATTGAACCATTCTTTCCCAAATTACATGTCTAACACATTGCATAACTTTTAAGTCACCTTCTAGCTTGCTTAAAGAAGACAATATATGATACAGGTTCTGGCTCTCATGGGATCCACTTATCAATTCCGATAAAACAGCTTCAAGAATATCTAAATAAAAACGAGGAAGATCCTGAGAACTTGTGCCACAATCAGAAGCTGAACCAGAATCTGATGATGCAACAGTAAAAACCTCTGCCACAGCACCAAACCCACAACCAGAAAAAATCATAGATCTGCAGAAATTTATAATTTCTGCTGAAGAATCGCCATTTAAGCCACAATTGACATAGCCACACATGCTGCCCCAGCCCTGACTAGGGGAGATGATATCTTCCATTACCAATTTCATAAACACCTTCAGACAATTCATTAAACATTGTGGATCGAAGCAACTAGTTTCTCCTGAATTTTTCTCCAAGGCAATTTCCTTCATATCATCTGTCAACCTTATCCAAAAGTTCAGAAGAACAATAAGGCACTCTTGCCATGTGGAATTGTCAGGTAGGAGTCCATATGAACTGCAGAAAGGCATAATTATGGTGAAATACTGTTTGATGATCCCCAAAGCATCAGTCTGGCTCAAAAGCCTAATATACACTAGGCACAAATCATAACTCTGTTCAAGCTTGTTTATAAAGCCTTGCACATGTTCAGGAGTTCTATTGCTAGAATCAGTAGTAACTTTAGTCTCCAAATCTTTCAGCAAACTTACAATGTAATACTTGTAGACATCCTGCCATGCAATGAAACCATCAGGCAATGAGTCACCGTACATATTAACAAGAGCCTGTACCATTTTTGACAAAGCTGACAAGCTACTTTCCTCAATACATGCATAAACTTCATCACTAAAGCACTCAAAGTTCAAACCGTGTAGCCCAGCAATATTTTTGAAGTTCAGCTTAGTGATAAAGGATACATTTTTGCATTCTTGTTCGATGACCTTGTAATATCGTGCTAAGCTTATATTGCCATTTACATGATCAACCTGCACCACTG